>Ga0180432_10001891_pt1 | contig 32278 bp, 21 predicted proteins | sample SS_ome_10_FD_132414 | JGI IMG/M metagenome (GOLD analysis project Ga0180432, IMG submission 132414) | Hypersaline lake sediment archaeal communities from the Salton Sea, California, USA - SS_1_MS_2 metaG | ecosystem: Environmental > Aquatic > Non-marine Saline and Alkaline > Hypersaline >...
CACCGGCAGGCAAATGACATTAAGCAAGAACCTCACCGTTGATTCGAAACAGCCTCTCATATTGGAGATAGAATAAAAGGGCGAAAATGAAATATTTGACTGTGAACATTGTTTTCACATTTATTGCAGCAGTTATGATCGGTATGCCTTGTAATGCTCGTGACAAATCTCATAGCGTCTGGAAAAGGCTGCCCGATATGGCGGTGCCCCTAATGGCGCCACACCTCGGCCGGGAATGTGGGTGCACCCTGCTTCCTGATGAGCGGAAAGGTAATATATGGAAAAGAAGAGTAATAAGACAACAAGAAAACCAAGAATCTCAAGGCGTGAATTTATTACTTCCGCCGCGTCAGTGGCTGCGTTTACGATTGTTCCGCGACATGTGCTCGGTGGCTCCGGCAAGACACCACCGAATAACAAGCTCAATATCGCCTGTATCGGTGTCGGCGGCAAAGGGTTCGATGACGTTAGGAACGTTGTGAGCGAGAATATTATCGCTATTTGCGATGTTGACACGAAACACGCGGCCGAGGCTTTTAAGATGTTTTCCAAGGCGGCAAAATACAGCGACTACCGCAGGATGCTCGATAAGGAAGCCAAGAACATCGATGCGGTTGTGGTAGCTACGCCTGATCATGTGCATATTCCCGCCAGTGTCATGGCCATGAGGATGGGTAAACACGTCTATTGCGAGAAGCCGCTGGGCCAGAATGTGACCGAAGTACGTTTGGCGGCCAAAGTGGCAAAGGAAACAGGCGTAGTAACACAAATGGGAAACTCAGCGCACACCGGATACAACTATCGCAGCGTGGCAAAGATGATTAAGGATGGAGTCATAGGCCGGGTCAAAGAAGTCCACTGCTGGTGTGATAAGGCATGGCCCCCCGGCGACCGACCAAAGTATAATCCGCCCCTCCCAAAACATCTGAAGTGGAACCTCTGGCTCGGCCCGGCTCCGGTTCGTCCCTATCACCCCACCTACCACCCGGACGGCTGGCGCTGCTGGTGGGATTTCGGCAACGGCCGGCTCGGTGATATGGGCTGTCACATGATCGATTTACCGTTTATGGCGCTTGATCTGAAATACCCGCTGACGGCAGAGGGGCGAAGCGCGGCTCCGGCCCATAAGGAAAGCGCACCGGGCTGGATGATCTGCGAATGGACCTTCGGCGCCAGAGGCGAGCTGCCGCCCGTGCATCTGACATGGTACGACGGCAACGCCGGCAAGGGTCCGCCGTTGCAAAAAAAACACAATATGCCGGACTGGCCCGAGGCGACACTTTTCGTCGGTTCTAAAGGGATGCTGATAGCTGACTACGGCAGATTCAAATTGTTCCCGGAAGACAGGTTCGAAGGTGTCAGACGTCCCAGAATGCCGCGCAAGCCTTCTCATACCGATGATTGGGTCGAAGCATGCAAGACCCACGATCCCCTCAGACCCGGCACGAATTTCAGTTATTCAGGTCCGCTCACAGAGACCATCCTGCTGGGTATTGTGGCCTTTCGTGCCAGTGAAACACTTTCGTGGGACGCTGAAAACCTAAAGATCACGAACAATCCCCAAGCGGAGCGCTTCATCAGGCGCGACAAATATCGGAAAGGGTGGACGCTTTAGCAAGGAATTGAAGATGAAATTCAACACAACGAGAGACAAAACGCGCACAATTCTATTATTCATCGTCGCGACGATGATGCTGTCGTCAAGCCTGGCTGCTGAAGCAAGTGACAATGCCGATTGGCCCGACTGGCGCGGCCCGGCCGCCGATGGTCGAAGCGAAGCAACCGGTCTGCCCCTGACCTGGTCGGAAACCGAGAACATCGCATGGAAAACTCCCATACACGATCTTGGCTACTCAACCCCGGTGGTGTGGGGCGATCAAATCTGGCTCACGACGGCTACGAAAAAGGGAACCATTCTATACGCAGTTTGCGTCGATCTGAACAGCGGACGAATCATCCACGACGTCAAAGTGTTTCGGCCTGAAAAGCCTCAGCGGATTCACCGCAACAACTCCTATGCGACACCTTCCGCGGTTGTGGAAGAGGGCTTTGTGTACGTCCACTACGGCACCCACGGGACGGCCTGCCTCGATTCCGTCACCGGCGAAGTTGTGTGGCGACGCAGTGACCTGCACTGCGAACATATGCAGGGACCGGTTTCCTCGCCGATTCTGTACGAAGATCTGCTCATCTTTCCCCTGGAGGGGACTGACGTTCAGTTTGTTATCGCATTGGACAAGAAGACGGGCCGGCAAGTCTGGCGGTACGACCGTCCCCGGGAGCTTTACGACGGTATTAAGCCGGTGTATCTGCTCAAATCCTATCACACGCCGGTGGTCGCGGAGATCAACGGTCAACCCCAATTGATCAACAATGGAGCTATGCTGGTGACCGGCCATGACCCCCTCACCGGCCGAGAGCTGTGGCGCGTCCGCTACCGTAACGACAATCCCATTTCCCGCATTATCAGTGGTCGCGGGCTCCTCTTCATCAATGCCGGCGGCAATCCCGGGGCATCCCATTTGCTGGCCGTACGTCAGGGCGGCGTCGGTGATGTCACCGACACGCACGTGGTCTGGAAGATGACCAGGAACGCACCGCACGAGAGTTCCCCCGTCCTGGTCGGCAATCTGCTCTATCTAATGAGCGACAAGGGGGTACTGACCTGCAAACAGGCGACAACAGGCAAAACCCTATGGACGGAGCGGCTCGAGGGTGCTTTCGGCGCCTCCCTACTATATGCGGATGGCCGCATCTACATGTCCAGCAAAGAAGGCAAGACGACCGTCATCAAACCGGGGCCTTTCTTCCGGGTGCTGGCCGTCAACCAACTCGACGGTTTCCTGGGGGCCTCTCCGGCCGTAGCGGGCAAGTCGCTTCTGCTTCGCACCAAAACACACCTGTATCGTATACAACATAAGACGAAACTTGACGTCGATGCTTGGCATAACAGCGATCAATGGGACCCGGCCGGCGACGCCATGCTCAATCCGGACAACAGCAGGCGTCTGGCCGGCAAGCCGGGAACAGGTGTCCTGATCAACGGCAAAAACGGTAAGTGTCCCAGCCTCGTCACGAAGCGGCGCGATTATCGTGACGTCGAGGTGCACCTTGAATTCATGGTGGCTAAAGGCTCCAATTCCGGCGTGATATTTCACGGTAACTACGAAATCCAGATACTCGACAGCTACGGCATCAAGACCCCTAACGCTGGACATTGCGGTGGCGTGTATCCCCGTGCCGAGAACAAACCCACCTATCACCACATCGACCGCGGTTCTCCACCCAGGGTCAATGCTGCCAAACGACCGGGGCAGTGGCAGACTATGGACATCATCTTCCAGGCGGCCCGATTCGATAAGAATGAAAAAAAGACGGCCCATGCCCGATTCGCCAAGGTGGTGCACAACGGAATAGTGATCCAGGAGAACGTAGACGTGCCCTATGCCTGTGGCCCGAACTGGGATCGCAAACAGTTTCCCCAGGGCCCCATCATCATCCAGGGCGATTACGGCCCCATTGCTGTGCGCAACATCTTCATCAAGGAGATCAAGCCTCCCGGGCTCAACGTCCCGCCGGAGGGTTTCACCGCCCTTTTCAACGGCAAGGACTTCACCGGCTGGCATACGCCGCCCCTGGTCAGAGAATACTGGTCGATCGAAGACGGCGTTCTCAAGTCGCCGAGGCTGATTGAGAACTGGGGCGCAAGTCTGCAAACAAAGAAACATTATAGAGATTTCATACTGATGCTCGATTTCCGGATGCCGACGATTTCGGACAGCGGCATCAACTTCCGCCGACTGATTCCGGAGATTCCGGGCTTCGGAGACGCCGAGCAGTTTAACCTGCGGTCCAGGGGAGGTATGGGGCATCTGGAGAGCTACTACTTCCTGCCGAAAGAGACAGCCAAGAAAATGAAGCTCAAGGAGCAAGAGAAACCGCATGTCCGTCATATCGATCCGGAGGTCGGCGTCTGGCACACGGTCAAATTGACCATGCAGGGCCGGACCTTCTCCGCCGAGTATGACGGAGAGGTTCTTTATGACAACTTTGAGTATCACGATTGGATGTTGAACACCGAGCCGGCGCCGATCAGGTTGCAAAAGCATATCGTCGTCAACGGTGACAACCTTGGGAAGGAGAATCCCTGCCCCATTGAATACCGCAACATCTTCATCAAGGAAATAGAAGGTGGCGCGCCCACCAAAGACTGATCCAAACAGGAGGCTGCCTTGACGCAAAAGAAAACGTTTCCATCTGTTGCTTTGGTATTCTTTGTGATATCTGCCGCCGGTCTGTCCGCCGGGCAGCGCCCGAATGTCGTCCTGCTGTTGGCCGATGATCTGGGTTACAGAGACATTGGCTGTTACGACGGTCCGGTGAAGACGCCTGCGCTCGACGGACTCGCCGCCCGGGGCGTACGCTTCACGGACTTTCACTCCGGTGCCGCGGTCTGCTCACCGTCTCGCGCGACGGCGCTGACCGGTCGCGCCGATCAGTTTACTCGGCACCAGCCGTTGTTCTGGCTCCTGCCGGCATCCGCACCCGCCGTGGCGATCCGAGACGGTAATTACTCGCTGGTGGGCTATCGCAATTACAGGCTTCCGAAGGATCAGGAAAGGATGACTGTCCTGGCGCGGCAAATCGAAGAAACGCTCCGTGCGAATGGTACCCTCGAAGAAGAAATTCGCGGCAGCACTCTGCAAGAACAACTGTTTGAAGGATTCAAGGACCAAGACGCAGAGAAACTCCGCGGTCAATATATCCGTTTAAATATGTTTCAGGAATCGTGGATTCCTGCGATCAGAGCAGGCACCTACACGCGTTACCAGTTGTTCGATCTGGCCGGGGAGCCGGAGCAACAGACGGACGTATCGGCCAGGTACCCCGGGATTGCTACCAGACTCAACAGGAAACTACTTGAAATCAACGCCGTCATCATGGCCGACGCCCACAACTGGCATTTGAAGTAAGAAAGGCATATGACATGATACGGCATCGAATCAATACCAACACAAAAATAATGCAGATGCTCCTTGTAGTGTTCATCACTACGGTGTCTCTCGGCACACCTTTGCAGGCCGTTGATCTGCCGCTGGAATTGCCGCTTTGGGAGAAACCACCGAAAGAGCTTGTGATTCGAGACGATGTCAAAGAACAGGTTCGATTCAACAAAGCGCGATCTGCCTCCCCATCCGGATCAAATCGCGTATTCAGTTCGGTCTCGTCGCCCACCTACATTATCCATCGCCCCTCAAAGCCCAATGGCGTCGGCCTGGTGATTTGCCCTGGGGGCGACTCTCGCGATGTCTGGCTCAGTGATTCAAACATAATCCGGGATAAATAGATGTTAGGATTTGCATTCATTCACGATTATACTGTAAAGATGATTTCAAAACAGACCATTCTGGGGACATTGAAGACGTTACGCGGCCGCATTGCGGCGGCGATACGGGGGATGTTTTTACTACTGATATCCGTCGCTCTTACCACGAGCGGGTGTTCGCGCACGGAATATCGACTTCAAGCGGATCGGGAAGTGTACGATGCGATCGCCGGGCGAAACAAAGATCCCCGATGGCATACGTCTGACTTCAGCATCGAGATTGATTCCCGAAGTCGCTACTTCGATCCCTGCGATCCGGATCGCCCTCCGATGCCCCGGGACGATCCCGCCTCGCACGAGTACATGGTCCGGGTAGCCGGGATGAAAGGCTGGAAGCACTGGTATCATAACGGCGTTCGTACGGACCTGGAGAATCCCACCTGGCGCGCGGCGCTCGCCGACTATGTTGACGTGAACGAGAGTGGCACGGTCAACCTCAGTGTCGACTCCGCGGTTCAACTCGCCTACATACACTCGCCTTCCCACCAGATCCAATTGGAAACGCTCTACCTTTCCGCCCTGGACGTCACGACAGAGCGATTCCGCCTGGATACGCAGTTCTTTGGCGGATATGACGCCACACACAACCACGATGGAACGACGAGGAGCGATCAACTGACTGTGGGGGCCAATCCGGTGCTCCGGGCACGTCGGCTGTTTGCCGATGCCGGTGAGCTTCTGGTCGGATTCGCCAACTCGTTCGTGGTCGATTTCAGCAACGGCGGGGCGAGTTTCGCCTCTTCGCTGGCCAACTTTTCATTCGTTCAGCCCTTATTGCGCGGCGCCGGGCGAGATATTGCGTTGGAGCAATTGACGTCTGTCGAGCGCGCCCTGCTGGCGAACCTGCGCGCCTACCATCAATACCGCCAGGGTTTCTATACACAAGTCGCCATCGGCGAGCTGGGCGTTGCCGGACCCCAACGGGGCGGTGGGGGCACGGTCATCGGGGGATTTTCCGGCCAGGGTTTTGTCGGTGGCTACATCGGTCTCCTGCAGCAACTCCAGCAGATCCGCAACACCGAGGATAATCTGAGCCTCCAGGAGCGCACGCTTGCAAGGCTGGCCGCCTTCCAGGATATCGGCGTGATCGACCTGGTGCAGGTGGACCAGTTTCGGCAGAGCATTGAAAACGAGCGGGCCAACCTGTTGCAAATTCACAACAGCTTCGAACTGGCTCTCGACCGCTACAAGACGGGGACGCTCGGTTTGCCGCCGGACCTGCCCATCGAACTGGACGACAGCCTGATTCGCCAGTTTCAACTGGTGGCGCGAGAAGCGACGACGGTCGAAGACACGATTGTGGCGTTACAGGATCGTATCGGCGGGCTGTCGGACGATGCGAGCATTGAATCCGTCGATCGTGTCCTGACGGACGCCTCGGCGCTCGTCACGTCGGCTCGCCGCCAACTGGACGCAGTGTCGCCGGACCTTGCGCGGATGGAAGAGGCCGTGCCGGCGCGCGAACAGTCGATGACCGATGAAGAAAAGGAAGCGTTCCAAAGCGACAGAAAACGCCTGTATGATGGATTGGCGGATCTGGAACAAAAGTTCGAGAAAGCCCGGGCCGAGCTGAAGGTCATTCAAGAGGGACTCTCTGAGGATACGAAAAATGCTACCATCGGTAAAACGATCGTCTGGCTCACCAACCTGCTGCGTCTGGTTCAGGCGTCCATCCTGGTTCAGGCACGCGCCCGGCTCGAAACAGTAAACGTTGAAACGATTGCATTGGATTCCGGGGAGGCCTTCGACCTGGCTCTGACCCATCGGATGGACTTCATGAACGGCCGGGCGGCGCTCGTGGATCGTTGGCGCTCGATTCAGATCAACTCGGATGCCCTCCAGTCGGTTCTGAATGTCACCGTAAACGGCCAACTTCGTACGGCGCGGAATAATCCCGTCAGTTTTCGCGATTCCAGAGGGAATTTGCAACTGGGCTTGGAATTTGACGCACCCTTGACGCGGTTGTTGGAACGGAACAACTATCGTCAATCGCTGATCGATTATCAACGGAGCCGTCGCAACTTCATCCAGTCGCATGACTCACTCCATTTGGGACTCCGCGGGCTGCTCCGACAAATCGAGCAACTGCGTATGGACCTGGAGATTCAGCGGCGCGCCGTCACGATCGCGATTCGGCGCGTCGATATGACGCGTGCCGCATTTTATGCACCGGTACGCCCCCCGCAACCGGGACAACGACCGGCCCAATTCGGCCCGACCGCAGCACAGAATCTGCTGACGGCTCTGGCGGCCCTGCGCAACACGCAGAACAACCTCATGGGCGTGTGGCTCAACTACTACGCCGCGCGCATGCGTCTGGCACGCGAGCTGGGAACCATGAAACTCGACCGGGACGGCCGCTGGATAGACCATCCCGTTACGAACCCCAGCCTCGCTAACGCTTCCGACAGCGATGTGTCGAACATGCCACCCGCCCTTCCTAACGAATGGATCGCATTGGCGGACCGCATGCCCAAGCAGGCGGATACGCCGGTTCCGGCCGTTGTCGAAACATCCGACGACCCTGTCGAGAACCGTCCGGCTGATATCGATACTCGGCATATGGAAATCATAAAGGAGACCGATCATGTCGATTGACCGGATTTCGAAAATACACAATTCACAGGATCGCACCCCCTCTCAAAACGCTCCAACCCACCGACGGTGGAAACGGATTCTATTTGTAACAGGCGCGCTCGTGGTATTGGCATCGGCTTTCCTGCTGATCCCCGGCGCTGTGACTTCTCGCGAATCCGGCCCCACGTTAATGCATACGATCACCCGCGGCGATCTGGTCGTGACCGTCACGGAACAGGGGACCCTGGAGAGTTCCAACAACACGGAAATCAAATGCAAGGTGCGTGGATGGAGTCTCGTCACCTGGGTGATCGAGGGCGGGACCGTGGTGCAGGAAGGCGACGTGCTGGTGCGTCTGGACACCAAACGCATCGAGGATGCCATCAGTCAGCAAACCACGAGTTACCATACGTCGGCGGCCACGCTCGCCCAGTCCAAAGCCGATGTCGCCAGGGCCGAAATCGCCATCCCGGCGTATCTGGAGGGCAGTTATCAAACCCAGTTGAAATCCCTGGAGCGAAGCCGGACCATTGCCCGGACGAATCTGGAGACCGCTGAAAAGATGTTAGCTAATTCCAGGAAGCTATTCCGGCAGGGCTACGTCACGACCCTGGAGGTCGAGGGCAATGCCTTCACCGTCACGCAGGCCAAACTGGAACTGGAGGTCGTAAAGACCGAGATCGAGGTCCTGGAGAAATACACCAAGGAAATGCAGTTGGAGACGCTCAGAGGCAACCTGAAAGCGGCCAAATCAAAACTGCAGGCAGACGAGGCAGGATTTGCCATGGATCAATCGCGTCTCGATCGTGCAAAAAAGGAACTGGAAGACTGTGTCATCAAGGCCGAGCGCAGCGGCCTGGTGATTTACCCCTCGGCGGCCGCGTGGAAGCAGACGCCCGATATCGCCGAAGGCGTGAATGTGCGCAAGGACCAAACCCTGTTGCTGATGCCCGACCTGGCCAAAATGCAGGTGAAGGTCGGCATCCACGAGTCCATGGTGGATCGCGTCCAATCGGGACAGGCCGCGCGCATTACCCTGCCGGACCGAACCCTGGACGGCACGGTCGCCTCCGTCTCTCCCGTCACGCGACCGGCGGGCTGGTGGACCGGCAACGTGGTCAAATATGACACGATCATCGGACTTCCCTCCGTCGAGGGTCTCAAACCGGGCATGAGTGCCGAGGTCGAAGTGATCCTGGAGCGGCACACCGACGTGCTGACGATCCCCGTGGCCGCGGTGGTGGAAACCGAGGCCGGTGCGTTCTGTTGGGTCAAAACGGCCGAAAGCACCCAGCGCCGGGCCCTGCAACTCGGGGACAGCAACGACTCGTTTATTGTCGTCAAGGCCGGATTGAAAGAGGGAGAAAACGTGGTCCTCAATGCCCTGGCGTTGATTGATGACACACAAGATGACGTGCTCAAACCACTTGAGGACGCTCAACCGCACAGGCCGGGAAAACCGGAGACCAATCATGTCAACTGATGCAGGTTCTGAAACGTCCCTTACACAGCAGAATCGCGCTTCACGGCCTACGTCGTTAAACCGGCGCAGGATCGCCACAGTCCTGCTGATTATTGCGGCGGCGGTGCTGGCGCTGGCGACCAAACTGATACCACGCACCCCTCCGTCACAGTCGCCCCAGACCCGCCCTGAGCCGACCTATACGATCACACGGGGCGACCTGATCGTCACGGTCACGGAACAGGGGACCCTGGAGAGCGCGGAAAATACCGAGATCAAATGCAGAGTGCGCGGCCGGAACACCATTATCTGGGTCATCGAGAACGGCTCTCTGGTCGAACCCGGAGACGAGCTGGTGCGTCTGGACACCCTGGCCATAGAAGATGCCATTGCCGAACGCACGAAAAACGCCCACCTGACACGTTCCGGGGCCGAACGCGCCAAAGCGGATGTGGCCCGGGCTAAGCTGGCCATCCCGGAATACCTGGAGGGGCGATATCACAACCAGTTGAAGAACCTGGAAAAAAACTTGGTCATTGCCCAATCCAACCAGCTCACCGCCCAGAACATGCTGACTCATGCCGAGACCATGGCCCGGCGCGGTTACGTCAGCGGCCTGGAACTGCAGGAGAAGCAATTTGCCGTCACACAGGCGAAATTATACGTGGATATCACGCAGACACAAATCAAGGAACTCACGGATTTCACCAAGGCGATGGAACTGGAGACGCTCCAGGGCAATTTGAATGCCGCCCGGGCCCGTTACGCGGCAGAAGCCGAACGTGCCCAAATGGATGCGGCTCGTCTTGACCTTGCCGTGGCGGAGCTTGAGCACTGCGTGATCAGGGCCGAACGAGCCGGTTTGGTGATTTATCCGCGGGCGGAAAGTTGGAAGCGAACACCAGATATCGAAGAAGGGGCGACCGTGCATCAGGATCAAACCCTGCTGCTCATGCCGGACGTGTCCAGGATGCAGGTAAGAGTCGGCATGCACGAATCCGTTGTGGACCGCATCAAACCGGGCATGACGGCCCGCATCACGATCCCGGGGCAAATCATGGCCGGCGAGATAGCTTCCGTGGCCCCGGTCACGCGTCCGGCCGGTTGGTGGACCGGCAACGTGGTCAAGTACGACACGATCATTACCCTGCCCTCGATCCCGGGACTCAAGCCCGGCATGAGCGCAGAGGTGCAGATCATCCTCGAACGGCACGTGGATGTATTGACCATCCCCGTCACCGCTGTCGTAGAAACCACGCAGGGCGCCTTCTGTTGGGTTCAGACGACCGAGGGGACGAAACGACGCGCCCTGGAACTCGGTGATACCAACGATAACTTCGCACAGGTCCGGACCGGGTTGCAGGCGACAGACGTGGTCGTACTCGATGCGCTGGCCTCGGTGGAAGAGGCACAAACCCTGGCCCTCAACCCCATGGACGAAGCCCGCCTGCGCACGTCCGAACAGCAGGAGACCGACCATGCCCAATAACGTCTCCACTACAAAGCCGGTATCCGGTCGGTGGGGTAAACGCAGGCTGCTCGTGCTCGGATTAGCTATCGTAGGCGTGTCCATTGTCGTCCTGCTGCCAGGCAGAGCGTCGCACCAGAACGGCGCCGGGCACACGCATGTTGTCCGGCGCGGTGAGTTGATCGTCACGGTGACGGAAGAAGGGGTGCTGGAGAGTTCCGACAACACGGAAATCAGGTGCAAGGTGCGCGGCCAGAGCGTCATCACCCGGGTCATCGAAAGCGGCACCCACGTTGAGCCGGGAGACGAACTGGTGCGTCTGGACACCCTGGCCATCGAAGACGCGATTGCCGAGCGCACGAAATACGCCCATTGGTCGCGTTCCTCAGCCGAACGCTCCGCTGCGAACGTGGTCCGATCGGAACTCGCCATCTCCGAGTATCTGGAAGGTCGCTATCGTACGGAGTTGATGGCCCTGGAGAAGGACCTGACCATTGCCAAATCCAACCGGCTGACAGCCCAGAACCTGCTGGCCCACGCCGAGACCATGGCCCAGCGCGGCTATGTCAGTGATTTGGACGTCGAGGACGCCACCGCGGCCCGCATCCGTGCGGAACTGAACGTCGATGTTACAAACAAGCAAATGGAGGTCCTTCAGCAGTACACCAAAGCCATGGAGCTGGAAACGCTCAAAGGCAACCTGGAGGCGAGCCGGGCCCGGCATGCGGCCAACGTGGAACGGGCCAAAATGGATGAGGCGCGACGCGTGCTCGCCATCGAGGAATTCGGGTACTGTGTCATAAAAGCCGAACGGAGCGGCCTGGTCATTTACCCCTCCGCCGCACGCTGGAAGAGCGGCCCCGAGATCGAAGAAGGAGCGACCGTGCACAAGAATCAGGTGCTCCTGCTCATGCCCAACCTCAACAAGATGCAGGTGAAGATCGGTATCCACGAATCTCTTATCGACCGTATCAAGCCGGGACTGGGCGCTCGCATCAAGCTACCGGACAAGATCCTGGACGGCCAGATCACCTCCGTGGCTGAAGTGACGGCCCCCGCCGGTTGGTGGACCGGACATGTCGTGAAATACGACACCATCATCGAACTTCCTTCGGTGCCAGGGCTCAAGCCCGGCATGAGCGCCGACGTGGAGGTGACCATTGACCGACACGAGAATGTGCTGACACTTCCCGTAGATGCCGTAGTGCAAACCGCCGAAGGGTCCTTTTGTTGGATCGAAACCGCTGATGGGGCAACGCAACGCCGGGCGCTACAACTCGGCGACACCGATGGCCGGTCCGTGGTGGTCGAGGCGGGATTGCAGGAAGGCGATGAAGTCTGGCTCGATCCCCTGACCACGATCACCGAAGCACAAATGATGGCCCTGATTCCATTTGATACAACCACACAACCTGTAACGATCAACCAGGAGGTCGATGATGTCAACTGACAGCTATCCGAATAAGATCTCCCGGCGTTGGCGCAATCGTACGTGGCTGGTCATCGGACTGGTCGCCGTGGGCGCGTTGGTATTTGCCCTGGTCCCGAACATCGGTTCATCCCAGGACAACGGCCCCCGGTTGACCTACACGGTCACGCGGGGCGACTTGATTGTCACGGTCGTTGAACAGGGAACCCTGGAAAGTGCAGAGAACACGGAAATCAAGTGCAAGGTACGCACCGCGGGCGTTCCCATTACCTGGGTGGTCGAAAGCGGCTCCGAGGTGAAACCGGGTGACGTGCTGGTGCGCTTGGCCACCCTGGATTATGAAGACCGCCTGAATCAGGTGTCGAAGTGGGTCCATTCCTCACGAGCCAATCTCGCCCGGTCAACCGCCAACATGAAGCGGGCCCAACTCGCCGTGTCCGAATATCTGGAGGGACGGTATCGTACGCAATTGATGACCCTGCAAAAGGACCTGGCGATTGCCGAATCAAATCTGCGGACCGCCCGGAACATGTTGGCCCACGCCGAGACCATGGCCCAGCGCGGCTATATCAGCGATTTGGATCTTGAGCGGTCCGCCATTGCCGTCACGCAAGCCAGGATGAATGTGGATGTCAAACAGAAAGAAATCGGCGTACTCACCGACTACACCAAGGTCATGGAATTGGAAACCCTCAACGGCAACCTGGAGGCCGGCAAGGCGCGTCACGAGGCTAATAAGGCTCAGGTCAAACATGCAGAGGCACAGCTCGTTCTCTGCCGGGGGGATCTGGAATACTGCGTGGTCCGGGCCGAGAAGAACGGGACGGTCATCTATCCTACGGGCAAACCCTGGGAGCGTGTGCCCGAGATCGAGGAAGGCGCCAACATCTACATGGGTCAAACCATGCTGCTCATGCCGGATCTGACCCAGATGCAGGTAACCGTCGGCATTCGCGAGGCCTTCATCGACCGCATGAAGCCGGGCCTCAAAGCCCGAGTGGCACTGCCTCATCAGACGCTCGAGGGGGACGTGGCCTCCGTCGCCTCGGTCACCGGACCGGCCGGTTGGTGGAACGGCAACACGGTAAGGTACGAGACGATCGTCAAGCTCCCCTCGGTTCCCGGGCTCACACCCGGCATGAGCGCCGAGGTGGAGGTGATTAGTGCGGAGCACAAGAATGTTTTGACGATCCCTGTGGCCGCGGTGGTCGAAACCGCACAGGGAGATTACTGTTGGATAAAAACCTCCGATGGAGCCAAGAAGTGTTCCCTGCAACTCGGCGACACCAACAACCGATTCACGGTCGTTGAAGCGGGCTTGCAGGAAGGCGACGAGGTCGTGCTTCACCCGTTTGCCTTTGAGGAGGCGAAGACACTGGCTCAGCAGCCGCGCGACGATGCAGAGGCGCAGAAGCCGAAGGCAACCGACGTATCGAAATCACCCGGAACCGGCTCCAAGTCGAAGCCGTCCGGCGATCCAAAAAAACTGAAATTCAAACCGCAAGTGGACTCGACATCGAAAAAATGAACAGCTCTCTTCTCCGAACCGCTAAACTGAGCCTGAAGAACCTGATGGTACACAAGATGCGCGCAGGGCTGGCCGCTCTGGGCATCTTCATCGGCACCAGTACCGTGATCTGGTTGGTGGCCATGGGGGAAGGCGTGAGCTACCGAGCTCAGCAACAGATCAAGGAACTTGGCGCCACGAACATCATCATTCGGAGCAAGGAACCAAGTTCTGCCAGCGACGAACAGGACGCCAATAGCCGTCTCAAGGTGTACGGCCTGCTGAGAGCAGACTACCAGCGTATCGTCGAGAACCTTCCGAGTATTCGCCGGGCCCTCCCCATGCGGGAGCTTCGCTTCGAACTGCGCCGGGGCAACCGGACGGCTGACGCCAAACTCGTGGGATGCGTTGAGGCCTATTTGGAACTGAACCGATTGGAGATGGCGCGGGGGCGCTGGCTCACACAGCGCGATCGTGGTAAGAAGATTGTCGTTCTGGCGCACGACGCGGCCAAGCGACTCTTTCCCTATGAGAACCCCATCGGCCGGACGATCTGGGTAGGCAGCGAATTCTACGTGGTGATCGGTCAAACCAAGCCCCGGATGGCTTCGGCCGCGATCGGCGGCAGTTTCGATGCCAGGGATTACAACCTGGACGCCTACATCCCGCTAACGACCCTGCGCCAGCGCGTGGGCGATCTCGTCATGAAGCGCGTGGGCGGCGAATTTCAGGGCGAAAACGTCGAATTGAGCCAAATTACCGTGAGTGTTGATAATATCGACGATGTCGACGAAACGGCGGCCATCATCAATACGTTACTAGAGAAGTATCACGAAAAGGAAGACTACGCCGTCGTCGTCCCCAAGGAATTGCTGCGCCAGGCGGAAAGGACCCGGGCCATGTTCAATGTCTTGCTGGTCGTCATCGCGGGGATCTCACTGCTGGTCGGCGGGATCGGCATCATGAATATCATGCTCGCCACGGTGACCGAGCGGACGCGCGAGATCGGCATTCGCCGGGCCCTCGGCGCAAGACGCCGACACATTATCCAGCAGTTTCTGACCGAGACGGTGGTCCTGACGGCCAGCGGCGGTTTGCTGGGAGTCCTGTTCGGCCTTCTGTGCGGTCCGATGTTTCGAGGCTTGCGATCCGGAGTATCCATGCTGTCGCCGGACCTGTTGCCCCTGATCGTTCACACGCTCGAACCGCGCATCGCCCCCTGGTCGGTTATTTTGTCACTCATCATATCCCTCGGCGTGGGGATTGTGTTCGGTGTGTACCCGGCCCGGCAAGCCGCATACATGGACCCGATAGAAGCACTGCGCCATGAATGAAGCGTGATCGTTGCAGGATACGATCTTAACACAGACAATTTTTTTGGAAAGAACTGGTGCGAGTGGGACGGTAACGCAGAAAGCCGATCGATCCTTTCGTCGATGCGATCCGCGTTCTCGTATAACCGGTCATTAGGAGATGTTCGTATGCCAAAATCAATTCACAGTGTGATTATTGTGTTAGTCCTCCGGATCGCCACGGGTGCAATCGGCGCTCCGGAAACGAAACCGTACACTACCTGGAATTCGGTTCAACGGACCATCAAGTATGACTACCGTGTCATGAATCCAACCACGAAATCCGCCGGTAAAATCGACGTTTATTTGCCTCTTCCTTTTGAAACCCCCCGCCAGGACATTCATTACCTGCAGCCGTCGGAGAACGGCAAAAAACGCATCTTTACCGACGTGCACGGCCAGAAGCTGGTCCACTATGCCTTCGACCGTCTCGAGGCGGGTCAGTGGATTGATCTCGGTCTTGTTGTCGGCCTGACGTTAAGAAACATGCGCTGGAAGGATCCGGGACAATTGACAAATCCGGATGCGCCCGTTCTTGCCGCCGGGCAGAAAGAGCGATACTTAACATCCGAAACCAATTACTCGATGGAAACCGATTTGATGCGCCGAACAGCCGCGGACTTAACACGGGATGCAAGTAGTGATTTCGACAAGCTGGTAAAGATACACGATCATATCATCAGCAAAATCCGTTATGTTCGGGACAACAAATGGGACCCGGCCGCCGTGGTTCTTGCCCGGGGAACCGGCTCATGCAGCGAGTATAACTACGTATTGTCCGGATTATGCCGCCTCGCGGGATTGCCGACGCGGTGCGTGGGCGGTTCAAGCAACGGATTCCGCCCTTTGCCCACCACGGATACGGTCTATCATCGATGGACCGAGGTCTTTCTAACCGGCTACGGCTGGTTTCCCGCAGACTGCTCGCGGGACGCCAATCCGATCCGGGGAAAGAGAAGCCACTTCGGGCGCGTGTACGTCGATGCCCTGGTCTGGTGCCGCCAGGCGGGAGGCGAGGAGGATTCTCTCGGCTGGGATTACCGGGCCCACGTCCGCGTCGATGGGGACGATCCGGGAATCCGGACGAATCACCGCACGCGATGGTTCGAGTATCATCCGGAAGAGCAGGTCGAAGCGGCCTATGCCTGGTTCCTGGACGACGTGGGAGACCTACCGGAAGCAGACCTTCAGGAGTGCGCCCTGCTTCACTGGGACAAAGCCACTCTCGAAAATCGACTGAAGATGATCCGCGCACTCGCTTCAGCAGGCCGTAACGAATGTCTGCGACGAGCCTCAGGATTACCTGAATCCGGCCAACTTCGAGAAATCTGTGTGCGAGAGCTTTGTGATTGTCTGGAATTGGCCGAAACCGTTCGTGAAAAGAGTCGCGATCTTTATCAGTTCCGTTCGTGGTTTAGAAACAATGAATCCTTCTTGATTCCTATCCCGAACGCCCGGTTCAAACTGGCCCGAAAAGTCGGAAAAAGAAAAGTGCCGTTCACCACAAATCCACCCTCAGAGATATGGGCGGACCTCGCATCACAGTTAATCCGTCAGCTTGACGACTCGGTGGACATTCCCAATGGCTCGAAGGTTGTAATGATGCCTGTAGAGGATCAGACGTTAGCCGGCCTGGGTGAAAAGAGCACGTCCATCCACTCGACTTTAGAGGAGCTCCTCACTACCCGGATGGATGTCAGGCTCATCGATGAGATGCGCTTCGACCGTCTCATGGCGGGCCAAGGCCCGGGACGCAAAGAGTACTGGCTCCTGGCGAACGAAATCGGTACGGGCATGCCGCCGGTTATGGTGCCCGACGTTATTCTTGTTCCCTTATGTATCACAGAACATTCAAGCAAGGAAAAAGGAGCGGTTCTTTACCATATCGAGTTTAAAACGCTCGACCTGTCCAACCGCAAATACACGAAGGTCGTGGCCCGAAAATACCGCCGGGCAGATGTCAGCAAATAGACGGCCAATACCGATTGTATTTAATATTTTCGCTTTTGTCATTTCGACCGGAGGGCCGCGGAGTGGCCCGAAGTCGAGAAATCTGGTTTAGAACGTAAGTCATGTTTCGATAGGAGCCAGATTTCTCGACTCCGCTTTGCTGCGCTCGAAATGACACAAACCAACGCATTTAACTTTGAATAATTGTGGTATGATCGAAGATACCGTGCAACCGGTCATTGGCCGTGAAGAACATGATTGGAAGCGCCGGGCGTCGGGGTCAGTTGAAAATCCCATACGTCCTCTCCGTCCGGGAATCGACCGTAGGAAACGTCTTCGATCTGGGCGTCGAACGTGATCGCGTCGATGATGGTCTCGCCGTCACTATCGACCAGTACGATGGTCTCGCCGGCGCTGCTGAGCTGGAAATTCGTATGGTAAACGCCCTGCGTGCCGTCATCGTCGGCATAGAAGATAAGGTGTTGGCCGGGATCGATGTGAACTCCCTCGCCAATCTGCCATTTCGTCAGTTCAAAGGCATTGTCAGTTAAGTACATACCTCCGAGATCGATCGCGCCGGATGCGCCGTTGTAGATTTCGATCCAATCGGGAAATTCGCCGGGTTCGTCGGGATCTTCGAGCGTCGTCTGATTGGAGGCCATAAATTCATTGATCACCAATCCCTCCAATCCAACCGTAAACCGGGCTTCCGTCAGGGCGCCCCAGTGGAGGGCATGATAGGTGCGGGCTTTGACGGTCGTCGTATCGTCCAGAATGATCGGCGGCGAGGCCGAACCGGCGATGAGCCCGGCCAACTCCAGATCGAAGCTAATGTCCGAACTGGTCGCACTGACCTGATGGATTTCAACGGCGATGACATTTGAACCCTCCACTAACATGTCCGGATCGATATCGACCCTGTTGAATGCCGATTCATCGGTCCCCCCTACCGGAACACCGGGACCGGCGGCCCAGGTCAGGTAGGTGATGTTACCGCCGGGCATATTGATACGTGCGGCCTCGACACCGTTGATGTACACAACCGCACCGTCGTCCCGCACAATCCCGAGTGCCAGTTCTGTAAAGCGGGAGGCATCCTCAACGAGAAAAACGTGCCGGAAATACGTTGTCGGATATTTGTTGCTGGAACTTCGTCCATAACCAACAACGGTCGCCTCGTCACCATCCCCGTAACCTAATTGTGCCGGCCCTTCACGCCAACTCCTGTCGTTGAAGTTCAGGTATCGCCATGCCGTCCCCTGATTCGAGCCGTCGTCCTTATACCGCCAGCGCGATCCCCGCCTGATAAGTGTCAGGTTGGTTGTGTCGTCTTCAAAGACCATCGCATCCGGATTGACTTGCCCGCCCCACTGACGCGGATCGGACCCATCCAATGTGAAATAGATCGTCCCCGGCGTGCCGTTGCTCTGTGACATCAGTAATTGAAATCCCGGTTCGACGTCTCCGCCGTGCCGGTTGAACGAGACCAGCGCCAGATCCGGAAACATATTCACCGAGCGCATCTGATCGATGACGATCTGGGTCCGGCCGGGAAAGTACGTGTTGACCATGTAGTTGTTTTGATCTTCCCAATCGTCCTTCGTGCGCGGCGAATGTCTTTTAGCATCGCCCCATCGTGCAGATTCGGCAATAATCGCCAGATCGATCTCGTTGGCGCGGCTCATCCAGCGTTCGATGTTCGGTGCGGCGGTGAGTTCCCCCCCGTTCGAGAAATACGCATTCACCCGGTCCGCGAACTGCACGAGATACTCCGGATGGGCAGTGAGGCGCAGATGGAGCCAGGCCGGATTGAAATGGCGCCATTGCTGACCGATTGTCCGATCCGTCGGATCGGTTAAAAGCCGTCCTTCGTTGATCCCGCCGTTGGCCCCCAGAGAGTGCTCGGCATCATGGCGATACCATGTAAACCCGTGGGGTTCGATCCGGTTGTAAATGGCAAACACATTGTTCGAGAAATGGCCCCAGCAACTCACCGGAGCATCGGGATCGCCCGTGAAGTACGTGCAAATCATATAATCCATCAGGTTTTCGGGATCGAGCAGTCGCTCACCGGTTGGATCCGGCGTTCCCTCCCGACGACAGCCCTGAACGGCAAAGTAGGCCCCGTCGGAGGCAAAGCCGGCGACCGCCGCGTTGTAGAGTCGGCGATAAGCATCCATCGTGCCGTCAGTCGCATGCAAGGCACGCGAACCGGACGAATCGTTCTTAATCACGTCGTACTCTTCTTTATCCCCACCCAGGTAGGACTCGGCAAAATCGGCGTCCGCTCGTTCCTGTGTCTGGTAGAGACCCCAGTAGTGGCCATTCAGATAGAGATGGTAATATCGACTGCGGGTATAGGGCCGGCCCATGTCACGTTGTACGTCGCGGGAAAAAACGTCGCGAATGAGCGTGTTCTGGGAACTGCCCTGATACGACCAGGAATTGTTCTGACTCGTTCGCAGGTCGATCTTGTCGAACTCATCCACTCCCTCATCGCCGAATAGCGGATAGCGGAGCTTTCCGGGTCCGTACTCACTGCGAAAGAACAGGCGGAAGGCGTGCTTGGGATTACTGCCGCTTCGACTGAACGCCCCGCGGATGCGCAGGCCCGCATCCACGCCAAATCCCTCCGTCCCATCCGGATGGAGCAACTCGACAGAAGTACGCCGCTCCCAGTCCCGGCCGTCTCTTCGAGCGTTCACGTAGATACCTGTGGATCGGTCAAAAAGGTTGGCCAGATCGGTGACCAACGAGATCGTGGGTATATCGAGCAACGCTGCCTCGATCTGTCCGGCCCATCGGGGATCATTTACGATATCCGGATCCATCCCGTAATCAAGCATCTGGCCGTTCACGCTGCCCGTGGGCCAGCCGGAGGCGGGGGCTTGCCCGTTCGGCGATTGCCTTATGACGTCACTCACGAAGATATAGGTCTTCGTCGTAACACGCGAATCGGGATAGCCGGCCTTAAAAGCCGCAGCCCGAATGACCGTCGTGCCGTAGATGTTAAGGGGACCGTTATAGATAAAACCGACCGTTGACGCCGGCGTCGAGCCGTTCAGGGTATAGCGTATCTGCGCTCCGGGGAGAGCAGCAGAGAGCGTCAACTGGAACGCCGCGTCGTAGAATCCGCGCTCGACGCTGAATTCCACACCCTCTTCGGCACGCAGTTCCGACAGCATCGGACTGAAACCGAAACACAACACGACGCATAGAGTCGCCGTGGAGGATAGTACCCTCATCCTCATCATAAACCTCACGATCATTCTTCTTTTTCGTATTTTTTATTCCTTACCCCACATAGATACTTTATTATAGCATATCGACTGAGCAAATTCAATGAAGCCTTTGCCTCTTCGGGAACGTTGTCATGGAACTACACAGTATCGATATCGTCATTATCTGTGCCTATCTGGTCTGTACGGTTCTGATAGGTTTCTGGGTCTCGAAACGAGCCTCCAAGGACTTGGATTCCTATTTCCTCGGGGGTAAAACCCTGCCCTGGTATATCCTCGGCGTCTCGAACGCTTCGGGCCAGTTCGACATCACCGGAACGATGTGGCTGGTGTACCTGTGTTTTGTCTATGGCCTCAAGAGCGTATGGATTCCGTGGGTCTGGCCGACGTTTAACCAGATTTTCCTGATGGTCTATGTGGCAACGTGGTTGAGGCGTTCGAACGTGCTCACCGGCGCCGAGTGGATTCAAACACGGTTCGGCCGGGGCACCGGCGCTAATCTGGCCCATATCAGCGTCGTTCTTTTTGCACTTATTAATGTTATCGGGATGATTGCTTATGCGTTCAAAGGGATCGGTAAGTTCGCGCAAATCCTGCTCCCCTGGAGTCTGAACCAAAATACCTACGCCCTGATTATTCTGACGGTCACGACCCTTTACGTCGTTAAAGGCGGGATGTATAGCGTCGTTTTGACCGAAGTCTTGCAGTTTGCGATTATGACGATCGCCTCGATTACCGTGGGGATTATCGCCATCCATCACGTCAGCCCCGAGATGATCGAGGCCGTTGTCCCCGCCGGATGGCAAGACCTCTCGTTTGGCTGGAAACTGGACTTAAACTGGTCGGGCGCCTTCGATATGGTTCAATCGAGCATCACCGCGGATGGATTCTCTCTATTTACCGTGATTATGATGCTCATGCTGTTCAAGGGGGTCCTGGCAAGTATGGCTGGGCCTTCGCCGAATTATGACATGCAGCGTGTTCTGGCCACGCGAAGTCCCAGGGAAGCGTCACTCATGAGCGGCACGGTTAACGTCGTCTTATATTTTCCCCGTTACATGTTAATCGCGGGATTGACGATATTAGCCCTGGGCCCGCTCCGCGAAACGCTTCAAGGCATGTGGACAACCGCCGCTCAGGCCGGCAATAGTCCCGACTTCGAGCAAATCCTGCCGGTCGTGATACAAAGCGCGATCATCCCCGTGGGTCTGACGGGACTGTTACTGGCGGGATTGCTGGCGGCGTTTATGTCCACCTTTGCGGCGACGGTAAACGCCGGACCGGCTTATATTGTAAATGATATTTACAAGCGATTTATCAATCCAACCGCCTCCAATAAAGTCCAGGTCCGAATGAGTTACCTCACGACGATTTTAGTCGTCGCCATCGGTATTATGTTCGGATTTCTAACAGAAACGATCACGGAAGTGACACTGTGGATCGTGGGTGGGCTGTATGGGGGATACGTCGCCGCCAACGTCCTCAAGTGGCACTGGTGGCGATTCAACGGATTCGGCTTCTTCTGGGGAATGATCATCGGGACCCTCGGGGCCCTTGTCGTCCCTCCCGTCGTCGAACACTTCTGGCCCGGCACGAATACGCTCTATGCTTTCCCGGCGATCTTTCTGTTCTCCGCGATAGGGTGTCTCTTAGGCACGCTTTTGACAAAACCGGAGGACGAAGAAATCCTGAAAAGCTTCTACAAAACCGTTCGGCCCTGGGGATTCTGGAAACCGATAGCAGAGAAAGTAAAGGCTGAAGATCCCGCTTTCGACGCCAATACGGATTGTGCCCGGCATTGGTTTAATGTCATTGTCGGCATCATTTGGCAGGTTACCCTGGTGGCTTTGCCGATTTACATCGTCATTCAGAGACCCCGAGGGATCGTCAGCGCGTTGATCGTCTTGATCATAACGACGCTAATTCTCAAGAAAAGCTGGTTCGACCGTCTTCCCAGTGACAAGTAATGAAGCCCTGATTGACACAGGACTGCGATGTCCGATGAAACCTTACAACAATTCAATGAATCCGTAAGAAACGAACTGGAGAATCATCTCATTCCGTTTTGGCACGAACGTGTCATCGATGCCAAACACGGCGGATTCATCGGTCAAATGTCCAACGAGGGAAAGATTGATCCCCAAGCCCCCAAAGGATTGATCCTGAACGCCAGGCTCCTCTGGACTTTTTCGGCTTTGTATCGGTTCAATCAAGATCCTCACAGCCTCAGTCTGGCTCAGCGGGCCTATGACTATCTTGAAGATCATTTTTGGGATCGTGATCACGGGGGAACTTTCTGGCAGGTGGACTTTCAGGGGCACGCCCTGGATGACACAAAGAAGATTTACGGCCAGGCCTTTTATGTTTACGCGCTGGCGGAGTATTATCAAACGCTTGAAGACACCTCGGCGCTCCAACGTGCGAAACAGATGTTCGATCTTATCGAAGCGCACAGCCGGGACCAAACCTATGACGGGTACATCGAGGTGTGTAACCGGGACTGGTCCGCTGCCGACGATTTGCGACTCAGCGAAAAGGACATGGACGAGAAGAAGTCCATGAACAACCATCTCCACGTATTGGAGGCTTATACGAATTTATATCGCATCTGGCCGGGTCCTCAACTTCGGGAACGTTTGAGACAGCTTATCGATATATTCGAGCAGCATATCGCGGACCCGGCGTCGGGGCATTTATTCCATTTCTTCAATGAGGCGTGGGAACCCATGTCGGCGAACTATACATTTGGCCACGACATCGAGGCCAGTTGGCTTCTATGTGAAGCTGCGGAAGTTCTGGATGACCAAAACGCAATGTCACAGGCTCAAGGATTAGCCCGCCGATTGGCCTTGATGACTCTGAACGAGGGGCTCGATGAGGACGGCGGCTTGTGCTACGAAGGCGAGGCCGGGCAAGTCACGGACTCGAATCGCGAATGGTGGCCGCAGGCCGAGAGCGTCGTCGGTTTTATCAACGCCTATGAGTCGTCAGGCGATCCGTCATTTCTCAAGGCGGCCCAAAAGGCATGGGCCTTTATCGGAAAATATTTTATCGACAGGCACCACGGGGATTGGTTCTGGCGTATCGATCCGACCGGACGGCCCGATCCGGATGAGCCAAAAGTCTCACAATGGAAAGGACCCTATCATAGTGTGCGCGCCTGCCTGGAGACGATCGGGAGACTCACCAGAATCGAATAAAGATAACCGTTGCAGGAGGATAGAATCAATGCACGAAAAAGAATATCAAGAACGCGTTAAACAGCTTCTGGCCGACCACGAAGCCCGGATCGAACGGCCTAACGTCAAAATAAGGGACACAAACGGTATCGTCGAGCGTTATCAATATCCCGTGCTCACAGGGGCACACACGCCCGTTTTCTGGCGGTATGATCTCGATCCTATCCAAAATCCCTTCCTCTGCGAACGTATGGGGATTAACAGTGCGTTCAACGTCGGCGCGATCGAGCTGGATGAGCACATTTACCTGATGGCGCGGGTCGAAGGAGCGGACCGCAAATCGTTTTTTGCCGTCGCTGAGAGCCGCACCGGCATCGATGGTTTTCGATTCCGGGATTATCCGGTGGAGATGCCTCCTGCCCATCCGGAGGAAACGAATGTTTACGACGTCCGTCTGACCCAACACGAGGACGGATGGATTTACGGACTTTTCTGCGCCGAGCGGCACGATCCGGGTCATCCGGAAGATCCGTCGGCCGCTATTGCTCGCTGTGGCATAGCGCGCACGAAAGATTTGAAGTCATGGCAACGGTTGCCCGATCTCAAGACACCTTCGGCCCAACAGCGAAATTGCGTGCTGCATCCCGAGTTCATCGACGGCAAGTACGCCCTGTACACACGCCCGATGGCCGACTTCAAATCGACGGGAACCGGCGAGGGCATCGGATGGGGATTGTGCGAGGATATCGAGCACGCCCGAATCACCGAGGAAGTCATAATAGATCGTTGTATCTACCATACCATCACGGAGGGCAAGAACGGCCAGGGCCCGGCCCCGATCAAGACCGAAAAAGGCTGGCTCCATCTGGCGCACGGCGTGCGTGACACCGCAGCCGGATACCGCTACGTATTATACATGTTCCTGACCGACCTGAACGAACCGTGGAAAGTGATCGCCCAACCCGGCGGCTACTTCATGGGCCCGCAAGGTGACGAGAGAGTGGGCGACGTCTCCAACGTGCTCTTCAGTAACGGCTGGATCGCCCGCCCTACCGGCGAGGTGTTCATCTACTATGGCTCCTCCGATACGCGAACCCATGTTGCGACCAGCACCGTGGGTAGACTCCTGGATTACGTTATGAACACGCCGCCGGACGGGCTGCGTTCGAGCCGATGCGTCGAACAACGATGTGCGTTAATTAGGAAAAATCTCGCGAATCTCTGGTGGAGGCAGACTGATTAGAGAGATCCCACAGAAACGATTAGGCGCACCCTCTCAATAATAAGCCTACATATCATAGAGGTTTACTGGTCTATGGCGCGACGTTTTTGGCTATATTTCTTAAATTGCCAACCCAGCTATTGACAAATTGCTTTGAATATGTTAGGTACATAGAGTATTCTTTTTTGTTTTCATAGCTCAAGTATCCTGGGATATTTCCCGGAAGGTTTGGATTTTTGCAGCATATCCGATATAGTATCGGAAAAGAGGAAGAATCCACGTCTTCGGGCGAGTGCAATCAGGAATGTTGTGCGAATTTTTATCTAACAGAAGGAGTGAGTCCGACATGAACAAACACAAAGGCTTCACATTAATCGAGCTTCTGGTCGTCATCGCGATTATTGCGTTGTTAATGGCCATATTAATGCCCGCCCTCCAGCGCGTCAAGAAACAGGCCAGAACGGTCATGTGTCAGGCGAACCTCCGACAGTGGGGCACGATCTTCGCCTTGTACACGGACCAGAACAACGGCTACTTCCCCGAGCGCAAGAGCGGCAGCGACGGCTATGGGCGATGGATGGACTCCATGCGGGAATACTATATTACCACCGAAGATATCCGCTGCTGCCCGGTCGCCACTCGAATCGCCAACCCGGACATGACACAGGGGATCGACTGGTGGGGAAATACACTGACCTCCTGGGGGAAAATCCCCGGTTGGGATGCCGGAGGAGGTCGCACCATTGGTTACTACGGGAGCTACGGGGTCAATGGTTTCATCTATGTACCGGTCGGCGATGCCGTCTATGGCAAACCGGCCCATCGATTCTGGAGAACGGTTAACGTCAAGGGCGGCAGCAAGATCCCCATGTTTATGGATTGCTATTTCTGGTGCGGATGGCCGGATGATGACGACACACCTCCGGACTTTGACGGTCATCAGAAGCGCCCCGACGCAGATGCCATGAACCGTTTCTGCCTTAATCGCCATAATGGAACCGTTAATGCCGTCTTCATGGATTATCATGTGCAACCGGTGGGGCTAAAGGAATTGTGGACGATTAAGTGGAGCAAAGACTTCAATCCCGTCAATCCGTGGACTAAGGCCGGCGGTGTCAGACCGGAAGACTGGGCCAATTGGGGAAACGGCTGGATGGGAAAATTCAAAGACTACTGAGAGATTGGGGCGCACGCAAAAACGCCCATTGCGTCTTTGAAGAAAGGAGTTCGAATCAAATCGTAAGAGTAGGTTTCGGTTGCTTTTTAGGTGATTTCTCCCCGAGAAATCCTACCTTCTGAATGGGATATTTTATTTGGAGGAAAGAAAATGTCTGAGAAAAAAACTGTCGGAACATTGCTCTGTTTACTCCTCATATTGGGCTTTTCAGCCTCTCAAGCCATAGGAGCCGATATTTTGTTCATCGCGGCCCTCGACGGTAACGAAGCGGGCGCGGACGATGAGCTAAAAGCCTTCATGGAAGGTCTCGGGCATACGGTGACGTATTTTGATGATGACGAAGACGAAGCCGCCACCGAGGCCGCGGCTGTCGCTGCGGATGTGGTCTTCATTTCCGAATCGGTAGGCTCAAGTGGCATCAGGGAAGAAATCACGGAAGTGGAAGTCCCGATGATCGTCAACGAGATGTGGGCCTGGGATGAGATGGGTCTGACGCACGGCGGCGGCGCGGACGAACTCGTGGTCACCACGAACATTGAGATCGTGAATCCCGGGCATCCACTGGCCGCAGGTCTCAGCGGAAGCGTGGCCTTGCTCACTGATATTACCAGCAGTCTGGGCGAATGCCGTCTCGGCAAAGGTATCGCGGGCGCTGAAGCCACGGTGATCGCAACAGCCACCCTGGCTGACGGCGAGACGTACGATATTCTTTTTGTTTACGAGAAGGGGGCGGCGCTACCAGAGCCTCCTACGGACGGCAGTCCCCGAGTTGCAGCGGATATCCGCGTTTGTTACGGTTTTCACGAGATCTGCGATCCTGTGTTGACTGAGAATGCTTATGCATTGCTGGAAGCGTCGATCAACTTTGCCCTGGGTATAAGGCCTCAACCTGAACCCTACAGCCCGGATCCGGCCAACGGTCAAACAGAAGTGCCGCTGGACGCGGTACTGAGTTGGAGAGCGGGCACCTATGCCGACAAGCACAATGTCTACTTCGGCACCAATTTCGACGATGTCAACAACGCCACCGTCACAGAATGGCAAAACGCATTGGTCAGTCACGAGCAGGACGGCACGACGTATGATCCTCCCGATCTTCTCGAATACGGCCAAACCTACTACTGGCGAGTTGATGAAGTCAATGCACCGCCCGACTCGACAATCTACAAAGGCGACGTCTGGAGCTTTACAACGGTCAACTTCATGGTTGTGGACGATTTCGAGGGCTACACGGATGATGAAGCCGCCGGTGAAACCATATGGCAGAATTGGATCGATGGCTTTGGCGTTGACGAGAATGGTGCGCAGGCAGGCTACCTGCTCCCGCCCTATGCCGAACAGACAATCGTTCGTAGCGGCGAACAATCGATGCCACTTCTCTACGACAACGACATGAAATATTCAGAGGCAGTTAGAACATTAACTGCGGGGCGTGACTGGACGAAGGATGGTGTCACAGACCTGTCTCTATGGTTCAGAGGCTACCCAGCGTACGTGGGCAGCTTTGTAGAAAGCCCGGCGGGTACCTATACGATAATCTCGACAGGTACGGATATCTGGGATAGTTCCGACGAGTTCCACTTCGCCTTCAAGGAAACAAGCGGCAGCGCCAGGATGATCGCGAAGGTCGAAAGTATCGAAAATACCCATCCGTTCGCCAAAGCCGGCGTGATGATTCGCGATACACTCGAAGCGAACTCGGCTTACGCCGGCGTGTTCATCACCCCTGAAAACGGCGTCCGGTTCCAGTACCGCGACGCGGCCGACAGCAGCACGAGCAGGCAATTTGCAGAGGGTATTACCGCCCCTCAATGGGTGAGATTGGAACGTACGTCAGGGGGGCTCATCAGGGCTTTCTATTCAGCGGACGGCAAGAATTGGGAGCAGTTTGATCTGTTACAAATCCCCATGACAATGCCCGTTTATATAGGCTTAGCCTTGACGAGCCATGACGTTGAACTGACTTGTGAAGCCAAATTCTCCAATATTAATTTCCTCGACACGAAAGTTGATCCGCAGTGGGCCGATCAGGACATCGGGATGCTGAGCAACTCGGCCGAACCTATGTATGTGGCTCTCGATGGCAAGGCTGTGGTCTATCACGACAATCCGAATGCGACACAAGTAGTCACTTGGACGGAGTGGGTCATCCCCTTGCAGGAATTTGCAGACAAAGGTATTGACCTTACTCATGTCGACTCGATTGCAATTGGTTTAGGGGACAGGGACAATCCGCAGCAGCCCGGCGGTACCGGCACCGTTTACTTCGACGATATCCGGTTGTATCGACCGACTCCGGATTCGCAACCGTAATTGGGGTAGCGGCAAGAGTCTGGTGACATTAAGTGATTTAGTTTAGGGGTCTGTAGTAACGGAAACGGTACACAGGCCCCTATTAATTTACCCCCCCCCCTTCAACACTTAGCTCGAACCGTATGAGGAATTATGCATTGAACTTTTGTCATATAAAAAAGCGTTACAATTGCCCCCCGCAAGGACACTTAGGTATGGATATTGATTATCCAGCTTCCAGGGAAGGAGATTCGCCAATGGAGTGAAGGAGTAAAACGAAATACCCATAGACCATGAGGGTGACGACATGAGGTTTATCAAATTCCTCCGGGGCTGCTGGTGTTGGTTCTGGCGGTCACATGGACATGCAACGGGAATAGACTCACATAAGTGGGAAAGCAAGATGGAGATTTTTCGGAAGTTTAATGAATAGACATGTTGAATTTTCATGTTCAACGGTGTATGCTAATACACAATGAAGTATGGACTAGATCGGATTGGAGGTGATTTTTATAGGAAACGGTAATATCCCTGAGTGGGGCAAAAAATGAGAAAAAGCTTAACCGTATTGATTCTGCTGTTCGGTCTTCTCGGATGCGACAAGAGTCCTTCATCTGTCACGGTTCAGGATGAACCGGGCAAAGACCGCACGCAGGATCCGGTCGTCAGCCCCAATGTCATAGACAAAGAAGCAACAACCGCCGAGCACCTTTCCATGATGCTTGGAAAGCCCTCTCTGGAATCCATCACAGAGACGCCTGAGGTGGCTATCGGAACGGAGGAAACGGAAACCGAGGAGACGGCTCAGGTCAATGAGACCGGCAAGCCCGAAGAAATTCGGGTGGCGAACGAGCCTGAGAAGCCTGAAGAATCCGAGCCATTGACGGACAGCCCGATCCATTACATCTCGAAGAAAGATGGTTTTCGTGTGCTGATGCCCTCCGATCCCCAAGTCATGAACATAGATCCCACCGGTAACATCCATGTTCGCATCTACCAGTCTCGGATACACGGTGGATTGGTTCAATACAGCGTTTTCTGCCATTTTTTCCAAAAAAAGATTTTACAGAAGGAATCCATCCGAACCTTCCTTGACAGCTACTTGCCGGATCGCCTGGTGGGCGTCGATGACGGCCAGATCATCCAAAAAAAATTAACGATGTTCCGCGGATTCGAGGCGAAGGAATTCAAATACAGCAGCGCCGAAGGGGACGCGGAGTTCATCTATCAAGGCATCGTTTTTCTTATCGACGGGGATAGTATTTCTTTAACCATGGTCTATCCGAAGGAAACCACGCCGGAGCTGACATTCGACGCATTCACCGAGTCGTTCGAGTTACTGCCCTTAGAACCCCTGCTCTCACAGAATCACTGGGTGGACAAGCGTCTGGGTCTCAAATTCACTCCCCCGATTGACATGTTCATTGTGAGTCGCGAGAGAGATCACAACGGTTTGATCGTGATGTTTGCCAATGAAGCGGATCATACGATCGGGATTTTAGACGCCACCGTCGCTTACCCGGGGATCACGTGGTCTGATATCGATAATAAATTTTCCGAGATGAAAGACTGTGGCGACAGATTTTATGAGAAGGCCATCGCCGGGACGTCAACGCAGCCCCCGATGATTCAGCTTTTGAGATGTGCCGGGAAAGATGCGAGGATTTATCTGATCCAGGCTTACGCCCCGCAAAGAACATATTTCAGGGCCGTCCGGAAATTCAAAGCCGCCATGAAATCCCTATCATTCGATCACTGACCTCCAATGCGTTCGACCGGATTACGAAACCTTTACGATGTCGGAGATGGCCGCTTTGACATGCTCCGGCAGCTTAGGCCAGATTGCGATGATTTCAGCCAGATCGTCAGGCTGTTTTTGAGCACGATGTTTTTGGGAGAGATTCGAAGCGAATTGCTTTTTGGGACTTTTCTCAATCTTTTTTCGACGCGGACCTACATTTTTAGGACTTCGTTTTCCAAACAGCCCAACCATTTCACGTAACAAAGAATCGATGGCATCGGCGACTTTCTTAACGATCCCATTCTGTCGCTGCAGCTCTTCATTCAACATCTTCGTAAGCTGCATTCGCACAACATTGTCCTTTGTGTCGGCAAGCATTTCTTCAAGCTGCTTCCGTTTACTCGTCATAGCAGGCCTCTCCTCTGATTAACCGCCGTCCTAATTCACTATTGCTGATTTCAATGGCTATATCGGCTGAAAACGAAGGCAAATACAGCAAATCCCTTCCGATCTTGCTTTCTTAGGCATGAACGTTTGGCAACGTAAAATTTGAATTTTATATTTTAACTGAGCGTTTACATGTCTGAAAGCGGCATGTGAATGAAGGATTCTCGGACGCAGAATCGCCAAAGCTTACCTTAAGTCGAGGATTTGAACGAGCTCACGAAGGCTAAGCATCGGATTGCAGAGCCGTTACAAGCGTCGATCTAAGCCGCAGGGATATCGATTATCGAAAGGATAGGACTGATGCATACGACACCCCTTGTCAATCCCGTCACAGAATCAGAGATATGTACGGACTCTTCCTTAAAAGTCCGAGAATTCGTCGTTGAACGCTTTTTTCACGGGGATGATCAAGCCGTACAGGAAGGCACATCATTTTTTGAAGAGGGAAAAACCCATTCATGGGATATCCTCGAGCTCGTCAAGTTCTTAGAGGGAACCTACGATATCACCATAGAAAACGATGAAATCATCCCGGAAAACCTTGATAATCTGCAGAATATTTCCCGGTTCATTGATCAAAAACAAAGCCGATTTCAAAGCCTTTATTATTATTAGCGAGCGATCCCATCATCGATCCGGCCGTTTCCAGCGGTTTTGATAGAGATGTTTTTCAAAGAAATAAATCAATCCCGGCAGATCGATCACGTGCCCTCCCTCGTGGACATCCAAAATGACATTCTCGGGCCTGTCCAGATCCTTGTAGATTAATCTAACCTCTTCCATTGCTCGCCGTGCCAGAGGAACGTAAAACTGGCTCTCCGGCTCGAGTATCCCGTTCTGGCATTGGAGAGGACGCGGCGCGATGAGAGCATAGATATCCGCAAAATCAACTAAATCCCTAAGCCCCTCAAATTTCCAGCACATACAGTGATTGTGCTCCATATGATCCATCTCGGTTAGAAAGCCGGCGCTGACGGTCGCCGCGATTCTCACGTCCATCGCTCCCAGCCACATGGCCATTTCCCCACCGAGTGACAAACCGCCGCAGCCAATTCGGGAATCATCCACGTCCGGCAGGGATCGAAGATAATCCACGCACCGCATCAGGTCCCACAAACGCTCGCCCATCAGCAACCGGTCCTTCTCGTAAACTTCGTGCTGGCTCACGGTCGTGGAAATGGTGACATATCCCATGGAGGCCAGGACGGTTCCGAATCCCTGATAGATGCCGTCCCGTTTCATTCGCTGATCTTTCCCGGCAATTGTTGCCGTATCATAAGGGCTATGGAGGTTGCTTCCATGACCGCCTATACATACAACCGCCGGGACGGGCGTTTTTCTCGATATCGGTATCGTCACGATGATCCGGATGCGCCGATTGGGTGTGGAATTGATTTCCATTTCCCGAACGCGATACGTTTGCTTGTCGGCAGAGGATAATTCTTTCGCGTTGAAGGGAATATCGCTTTTGGCCTGAACCAGATCATCCATCTTGAGCACATCGAATAGCTTCGCTCTTACATTATCTTGCCACGTCGTCGCGGCGCCCGACGACCTGGGTGTATATTTCGCCAAACGCTGATTCGACGCCCTAACGGCGAAGTTACTAAGACACACAAAGACAATAGCCGGCACGATGCGCTGCAAAGTGTTCATCGGTTTCAATTCTCCTGAATAAGTAACAACCCTTATAACTTACTCATGAGAATCTCATTAGACAAGCGCTAAGGATCGTGCATGAAATAGCTTCCCGATTTCATAGAGATGGTGTCGTCGGGATGGCCGTGTAGTTCCATTTGGGTAGGAGATCGTCGAAGACGATTCTCATGTTTTCCTTGAAATCCTCAGCA
>Ga0180432_10001892_pt1 | contig 32255 bp, 30 predicted proteins | sample SS_ome_10_FD_132414 | JGI IMG/M metagenome (GOLD analysis project Ga0180432, IMG submission 132414) | Hypersaline lake sediment archaeal communities from the Salton Sea, California, USA - SS_1_MS_2 metaG | ecosystem: Environmental > Aquatic > Non-marine Saline and Alkaline > Hypersaline >...
CAAGGGCATAGCTTTAGTCAGTTTTGGACTAACGTTCAACACTCTGGAATGTTTTCTTACGATAGAGCAAAGCGTATTTATCGTACAGAAACAGCAAGAGCATACAATGAAGGTGCCTTAAGACAATACCATAAGGAAGGAGTCAAGATGGTTGATATACTATTAGGCCCAAATCCTTGTCCAATATGTTCTTCGTTTGCAAGTGCTAGCCCCTTTAAGACTGAAGATTTGTTTGGAGTGCTTCCAATACATCCAAATTGCGCTTGTGTTATGGTAAATTCGTCTGTAGTTCCCAAGCAATAGAAACCTTTATAAACCCCTAACCCTTATCTATGTTTATGACACAGGAAATAAGTGGCCTCATAAAAAAGGTAGGAAAAGTTAAGGCTTATGACAACTCAAACGCATGGGACAGAGAAATAACATTTGTATTTAAGTTCTTTATGGAAGTAGAAAATAAAGATGGAATTTATTTAGCAATGGTTACAGTCGACGGCGAAATGACTGAATGGGGACCAAGAATCAAGAAAGATGGACGAAGAGAAAAACCATTAATTGGAGATAAAGTTCGATTTACAACACATCGCATTCGAGAAGGCAAAGATGGAGCACGATGGTGTTCAGTTACATGGAACCAAGAATTTGAAATAACTTACAAATCAGAATCGGCACGACAAGAACTCGCAGATTTCATTGCACGCAAAAAAGCAGAACGCGAAGAAGCATATCAACAAAAACTCAAAGAACAAGAGGAACAAGCATACGAAGCTAAAGCCGAATCATTAAGTCGCCAATTCGCAGAAGAAAACGACGACAGAATCCCACAGGACGTAAGAGACGAATTTAATTCAGTCTTCAATTGGGATAGATTATTTAACGTCCTTAAACAAACACAATCACCAATTGATATCGGAGAAGCACCACACATGTGTCCACACGGCGGACCAAGAGCATGTGGCTGTCAAACACCAGGGAGTGGCCTCAGATACTCACACACTGGAGCATTATATGGTTTACCAAGAGCACACAGAAACTCAGTTATCAAAAAGGCACTTAAAACTAACTTAATTACAATTCACAAAGAATCTGATGACGAAGACTCAGTTCTTTACATCATCACAGAACGTGGACGACAAGTCCTTGAAAGTATGAAATAATCATACTTTCTTTTTATGTTTTAAAAAATAACACTTGTGTCAAATAATGGAATTAAATTACAAAAAGAAAAGTAACAATATCTTGAAGGACGTTATTTATCATGACGTCACTATTTTGAGTAATGGAGTATGGGACCAACAGGATAAAAAGTCGAGAGTCTTTTATCCTGAAGAGGTTCTACATAGGGATGCTAAAAATTGGAAGCGAAATTTCATTTACGCCAAACATACATCAAGGAAAGATGGAACGCCAGAAAGCGCTTTCAATATTGTTGGCTTTGTCGAAGACCCACATTACAGTAACTTGCGAAAAGCAATCGTTGCTGATTTGAGGATACTTGGGTCAAAAAAAGAAATAATTGAATATATTGACAAAGGCATCATACGTTTTTTGTCACCTGAAGTTTGGACAGATGACCATTACAGCTATACAAAAAATTCACGTATAGCGACAAAGTTGGATTTTAACGGTGTTGCATTAGTAGTAGACAATCCAGCATGTAAGGAATCAGAGATAAATAGACACAGAAAATCGCTTGTTAATTCAACCTAATGGTATAACATTAGGCTTACATTTAATTAACTCTAACGCCGCGTTTCGGCGCTACAACAGCGTATCGACGTTGCATGTTAAACAATAAAAGGAGTGAAGAATATGTCATGGATGAAAGAAGACATGCTTGAGGTTACAAGAAATCTCAAACTTTCAGGAACAGTTGAAGGAGATGCAAAGCATACTTTAACAATGTTTTACAGTCACCCAACAGTTATCGACTCATCTGGGTGGGTAACCACAAATTCAAACGGCGCAACTACATTAGCTGAAAGTGCAGCAAACAAACATGTCAAGTTCGCAATCGGTGGACTTAAAGAAGGCGACATCATTACTAAATATCGTCTTTTAGGTGGAACTACAATTGGAACTGCAACAAACACATGTGCAATTGTTTCTGGACTTTATAATGTGACAAAATCAGCAGGAGCGGCTTTAGTTGCAACATCTGTTGGTAACACAACTACATTAACTGCAGCATCAACAACTGCAATCGATTTAGAAGCAGACGTCACTGACACTACAGTTGCAGACGATTATCAGTATTTTGTTCTCGTTAAAGGAACTACTATGGCTGGTGCGTCAGCTGCAATCACTGGTGTTGAAGTTGATATTGATAGGATTGTTTAATTATGCCAATGCCGAAACCCGTACCAAGTGATACACAAGAAATGTTTAATTCACGTTGTATGTCAAATTCCACAATGGTGGCAGAGTATCCAGACAAAAAACAAAGGTTTGCTGTCTGCCAGTCGTTATGGGAAAATAAAGGAGATAAAAAGATGACAAAGAAGTCAGATACACCAAAAGCAACAGTTATCCAAAGAAAGGGTAGACGTATTATTGGTGGTTACGGTTCATTCGTCATGGTAGACTCTGACAACGATATGGTCAACAACGACGCTCTTAAAACTGGGCTAAAGAAATTTATGTCCAAGAAAAACAAAGATTATCGAAACATCATGTGGTCTCATGAAGGCATACAAGTTGGAAAGGTTATCGAAGGTTACGGAAAACACAAAACGCGCGTTGACGACAAAGGGCTTTACATCGTTGCAGAAGTTAGAAACGATATTGAGTCTGCAGATAGAATCTGGAATGCAATATTGTCTGGTGACTTGAATGCATTTTCAATTGGATTCGAACCATTGCAACGAATGAAACACACGAAAGAAAGTGGTGAACATTGGAATGAAATAACAGAGATAAATCTGTTAGAGGTATCAATTTGTGAGATGCCAAAAAATGCTTTATCACGGTATACGATTCTTTCAAAAAGTAAAAATGTTATAAAAGATGGAGAAGGCAATGTGATGACTGAAAAAACAAAAGTCAAAGCACCTGAGGACGAACCAGAAGACAATCCCGAAGACATGCCAGAGGATAAACCCGAAGACATGCCTGAAGATGAAACTGATGAACCTGAAGACGATGATGAGGAAACTATGTCCGATTCGAAAAGTAAGGTTGACACAATTATTTCATTGATTAAGGATTTGTCTGTGGACGAACTTGCCGAACTTAACTCTAAGATGCAACCACAAACAAAGAGTGAAGTTTCTATCGACGAAATACGAGACGAGTTAAAAAATCTTCAAGAGAAGGACGATATTAAAGGCATCGACTTATCTGAGTTAGCAAGATTAGTTACTTCATACGAAACTGGCACATCTGCAAAGTCGTACGCGTTACCACGAATTGCTGACGGTAAATTGGACTGGCATTCTGCTATTTCAAAATCTATTGATAACATTACTGAACAAATGAAAGATGTCGTTACAAACAAATCGAAGATTAATAACTTAGAACTCGAAATCTCAAGGAAGGCGGAAGAAGTGGAAAACGCAAAGAAAGAGGCTGAAGAAGCAAAACAGGAAACAGCACAGGCTGAGAAAAAAGTAGAGCAAGCTGTCGAAGAAAAACAAGAGGTTGTTAAAACAGCCGAAGCCGACAGACAGGTTCTCGACGAAGTACAAAAATCTATGAAGAGTCTCGATGAAACTCTTCGCAACTTCGACAATCGTTTAGAAAAGCTCGAGAAGGTGAAGGTAACTAAAACTGAAGCTACTGGACAACCTACTAAAGAGCAATTGTTGAATGATTATCGACCGTCAAATGTCATAGAAGATAGAGATATGGTAGAAATACAGGTGGAATAATGACTGATATAACGGCATTCCCAACAGCAACAAAGCGGATTCTCGTACATGGCGATAATTCATATACATTTACAGTTGGGTCTGAAGCAATTAAAGCTGGACAAGTTGTAGGTATTGCATCCAATGGTGGTGACTTTACAATAACTCCTTGTAATTCAGCTGATGCCGTATGTCCTATTGGTATTGCAGACCACGCAGCAAGTTCAACTGAAACACTTACCGTACATATGTATGGTACGGTGTGTAAAGTCTTTAATGAGGACGATACTACAGCTATTGAAGCTGGTACCGAACTCAAACAAGGAACAGTTGATGGCGCTGTATGTGCCGCAACGCCTGGTGGAGCAACAGAATATCTTGTGGGTATTGCACTCGAAGATATTCCAGCAACTGCAGCAGGTAGTTATGGTGGTGGAAACGCATTAATTTGTCCACATATCAATACTATTGCATAGGTGATATAAATGACAGCAATAACTGCATTCCCAGATAGACATACTATTTTAGAGACCGACCCACAAGTTGCAAATCTTTTAACATATACAGCATCTGAAGCTATCTACGCAGGGCAGGTTGTAGAGGTAGACCCTACAACTGGTGACCAATATGTCACACCTGGCGACTCTGATGATGCAGCACCAGTTGTTGGTGTAGCATTATATGGAGTTGCTTCATCAGGCGACCCTGTCACTGTAGCAGGCCCAGGATGTGTTTGTTACGTTGCAAACGAAGATGATACGACTGCAATCAACGAAGGTACTTATTTGACTTTGTCAGATAACAACGTTGGTGGTTGTGTCAAAGCAACTGTAACTGGTGCAACTCAATATATTGTTGGCGTCGCTTTAGAAGAAATCGCTGCTGATGGTTGGGGAAGAGCCTTAATTATGCCACACGAACAGGTGATTGCTTAATGACAAACGTGACAGTAATTCCTGACATCACAACTCGAGTCAGGGTACACGGAAACAACGCATTATCTTTTTATGCTGCTGAAGCAATTAAAGCAGGAGCCGCAGTCACAATTGATGACGACGGCTATGCACAAAATTGTAATTCAGGAGATGCAAAGATTCCTATTGGCGTTGCAGACTTTGGCGTAACCTCATCAGGTGATGAAGTTACAGTCAATACTATTGGAACGGTTTGTTATGTAGCTAATCTCGATGACACAACTGCAATTGGAGAAGGAACTACATTAGTAGCGACTTCAGTTGATGGTGTTGTTGCAGCATTAGCAGGCGGTGACGATTCTGATGAGTATGCACTTGGTGTATCACTCACTGACATTACCGGTGGCGGCTTTGGGCTTTGTTTAATACGACCTTACCTTAGTACGACAGCTTAAATTTTACGTTTTTATGTTTTGTTTCAATGTCCGATAAAAAACGAGGGATATTATGTCTGAGTTAAGAAAACTTTTAGCATACAATTTAGAACAAGATTCAACTGAACGAGATAGGGCTTTAAATTCAATGACTCCCGAACTTCGTAAACTTTTACAAACAGAAGGAGTAGAGTCAACGACTCTTATTCAAACAGAATTTTCAAAGACTGTTCTCGAAGGAGCAAAACCTGCAATGTCTGCTCGACAGTGGCTTCCACTCATTCGCATTAAAACTAATGCATTTGATTGGCCATTACGACCAGCAGCAACTTATGCTACTAAAGTTGGAGAAGGTGCAAGTTCACCTGCAGCAGAAATGGATTACTCAAAACGAACCTTCACTACTTACAAAATCTCACAAGCAGCAGAAATTTCCGAAGAACTTGTTGAAGATGGTCTTTATGACGTCATTAACATGGAAGTCGAGAATGCAGCACTTGCTTGCGAAATGAGATTGAACAGAGATGCAATTGATACCATCATGGATAATGCTGGTAGCAATGTCGATACAGCCGGCAACGCGTGTAGTGTAACATATCTTGCAGCAGCATGCAAAGCATTACAAGGAAATGGTTACAGACCAGATACACTTGTTATGGCATCACAAGCATGGTATGGGTTAATGACAGATTCAAATCTTGTCTATACAGCATATGCAGGAACTGACAGTACCTTAAAAACTGGTAAAGTCTTCCCTATTTTTGGACTTAAAGCTCACCTCTGCGATGTCGTTTCAAATGGAACTGCAACTTGGGGCGGAAGTGCCGACAATAAAATGGCAATGGTACTTGATTCCAAGAAAGCAGGTGGTATCGCAATGCGACGTGACCTTACTACTAAAAAGTTCGCTGATGTCCGACGTGACCTTCAAGGAGCCGTTGTGTCAATGAGATACGACGTTAACTACTTGCAAGCAAACGCGGCATGTACTATACAAGTTTAAGGTTATAGTGATGCTTACATCTAGAAATTCTGGAAAATATTTATCAGAAAAATACTACCAAACTAGAAATGTCGGGTTTACAGATAATCGGAATCTTTCAGATAACGATAAAGAGTATGCAGATATTGAAGGTGCGGAAGGTGGAGGACGCTTTGATTCACGTACTTATGTTTTACAATCTGTCTTTGAAGGAAGGCAGTATAATATCACACATAAAGAGAGAAGAGGTGACGACTAATGGCATACTCACCACAAATAGTAACAGAAGAAAAAGTTAGAACATTTTTTCAACCACGTTTGTCTGAGGATGAATATGAGTCACCCAACCTTCTCGCCAAAATAAAGGCAGTTGAATATACCGTTAACAAGAAATATGGTGTGTCTCTAAATAGTGATGACGAGGCAGTTGTTCAAGCAACTATTATGTTAATTGCAGCAAAAATTGGTTCTGAAGCTAGAGTTCAACAGAGGAGATTGGGTCTGACACGTGAAGCGTGGGTAACACAAAAAATGGCAGGCGAGGAAAGCGACCCATTCACAGCATTCAAAAAATGGGAATGCGAAGCAAAGGACATATTGAGAAGTTATTTGCCAGATGTTAGACAATGGAAAATAGTGAATCAATAAATGTTTAACGTTTCATTTCCAAATATAGCATCATTACTTGCTGTATTTGAAAACATCACTAAAGAGATAATGTCTAAAGGTATTGAACAAATAGCGCAACAGGCAAGAGATTTGGCGAAATTAAAAGCGCCTCATTTGACTGGTGCTTTAAAGCGTTCAATATATATGAACAAAGTTAACGACTATACATTTGCAGTAGGTTCGCCTTTATCGTATGCATGGGCTGTCGAATTTGGCAGTGGTATATACGGGACTGGCCCCGGTGCAAGTGGCGACCCAATACGACCAAAGCAAGGTTCTTTTTTAACTTTTCAAATTGGTGGTCAATGGGTACGTGTCAAATATGTCTTAGGACAACGACCTCAGCCGTTTTTGAGGCCGGCATGTGAAGAAGCAATCGCAAATGCGGATATTCAAATTAAAGCGACAGGAGTGACATAAATGTTTGACCCAAGAGAAGAAATCAGAGATATTTTACGAGCATATAAACCAGATGGGCAAAGTGAAGAAGGAATGATTTTTCATGACACACACGGTACTGAACATGAGATGGGCGTTTATCTTTGGGAAGAACAAGTAACAAATTTTGAGGAAGGCGGTAAACTTGGTTTATCGAATCCAATGATGATTTTGTTATCATTGATATCTTCTGTATCAGTTAATGCAAATATTGGTGCGACGAGACGAAAGCCAATTGCTTTAATCGACGCACACATATTTGTTGTTAAAGATGATAGATGGCAAGCAGAACCTGTTAAGATGGAGATATCTAATCAAATTGAAGATGCGATACGTGCCAGTCAAACATCTATATCTGGTTGTGATTTTGTCGAATGCATTAATGCGAGAGACTTGGATGCTCTTAAACAGACTTTAGGCGTCAGAAGAATCGTTGGCATGCGTGCTTACGGCAATATAAGTTAATGTAATTACGTAAGAAAATTATAAAGGTGACTTTATGGCATATACATTAGGTTTTCAGGGACAGATTGCGTACAAGGTTGAAACGACTTATGGTGAAGGTTGTGCATCTGACGACACAGTGCTTTTATTAGCAAACAATGTTCAAGATGTCAAACTGACACATTCAAGAGCATCATTAGGAGAAGTTCATAATATTAATTCTCCAGATATCAATGCGTTCGTAGATAGTACTAAAATGTATGGTATAACGACTACATACTTAGCTGACAGAGTTTTCTCTTCAACTGATTGTATTCTTTATCATGCAGTTACTCGTTCTAACGCAGATTTATCAAGTGTTGCATTTGAAGTCGGAGTTGGCAAAGACCAAGACACATCAACTTATTTCAATTTGAAAGGTTGTAAGGCAAAAAGCGCTAGCATCGAAGTTTCAGAAGATGGACCTGTTAACGTTTCAATTGATTGGTCTGTTAAAGACGTCGAAGTTTCAAGCTCAATAACAGTTACTGCCGCAGCATCAGCAATTGGCACACAACCGTGGAACTACGTTGGTGGTTCATTCAAGAGAAACGGAGCAGCAGATTGGGGTTACATTGTTGGCTCAGCGTCAATTACAATTAACAACGGTCTTCAAGAGGTTCGTGATATTGGAAACACGACAATCATAAACGCTATCCCTGGTATCAGAAGTTGTACCGGAACAGTTAATGTCTGTTTGACAGATGGTGGACTTGGATATTGGTCTGAAGTAGTTAATCGTTCAGCATATGATATGGAACTTTATTTTGGTTCTGTAGCAGCAAGTGCTCCAAAGATTAAGATAACAGGCGCAATTCTCAATAACATCGATGTTCCAATGGACTCATCTGCGTCAGTTGTGATGACATCTGTACCATTTACTGGTAAGATTCCGTCATTAGCAATCGCAGATTAATGACAGCAGTTAATAACGTTAAATGTTTACTTATTTACAGGAGGCAATTTTGTGGAAACAAAAGAAGAAGATGTTCAGATAGAACCTCAAACTGAGTTTAGTATTCCATTTGTTAATGGAGGCAAAAAGTTTGAAGTTCCTCTTATTACAGTATCAGACGTACGCGCAATGCAAAAGAAACGAGCAGCAGTAACAGATGCAAACGAAAAAGAATTAGAAGCAAGCGTTACATTAGCATATCAAGTGTTAAGACGCATAGATGGCAGTATCGTTGAAGAAGATATTATCAATTGGGAATATTCCGATTTCCTTAACTTCATACAAGGTCTTTGGGCTAAGAATGCTGCAAATTTTCGTGGAACGTTGCCGACATTAGCGCAGCAAATGGCAGCGGCAGCAGCTCAGAAACAGACGCAGAAGTAGTGCATGGTTTCGACAAGATGCGATGGCGCTTATCGTTTGAGTTTAAATGTCCGTTGTCTGAGATAGACTCATTATGTATGAACGACTTTTATGGTTTGTTTAGAACGATAAAAGACATGCATGAAGGTCCGAAAGGAAAAACGAGTATACGTAGGGCGACAAAAACAGAGATGAATTTTGTTGATAATTTCATAAAACAAAAAGGTGGTTAATATGGCAGGATTAGGAGTATTCGAAGCACTGTTTACAGCAAAGGATGGTATGACAGGGCCTCTAAAGACAATGACATCTGGTCTTGCCGGTATGACCACTCAAGGTCTCGCAATGGGTGCAGCATTTGCAGCAATGAACATAGGTATCACAGCTGCAATTGGGGCAATTCAAGGTTTAGGCCAATACATTAGTGATAGTATCGACTTATATCTCAGATTTGAAAAGGGTCTGTCAGAAGTTGCTACATTGTTAAGTGACACTTCTGTTATTGATTCTTATAAACAAAGTCTTTTAGATTTATCAACTGCTTCTGGACAATCACTCGATACATTGACAGAAGGTTTGTATCAAGTCATATCTGCTTCAATTGAGGCAGAAAATGCAATGCATGTATTAACAGTTGCGACAGCATTAGCAACTGGTGGTATGAGTGATACAGCAACAACTGTCGACTTATTGACATCAATTATTAACGCATATGGTATGTCTGCAACTAACGCTGGTAGAGTCAGTGATATCTTATTTGAAACTGTTCGTTTAGGTAAAACAACGATTAGTGAATTAGGAGCATCATTGGGTACAGTTACGTCGTTAGCAGCAGCAATGGGTGTATCGTTAGAAGAAGTTAATTCAGCATTAGTTGTGATGACCAGAGGTGGTATCCAAACAACTAACGCAGTTACATATTTAAGAGCAATTCTTAATAGCATTCTCAAACCAACTGAGTCTGCAAAGAAAGCAGCAGCTGAATTAGGAATTGAGTTTAATGCAGCAGCATTACAAGCAAAAGGATTAGTACCATTCTTAACTGAAGTTGCAGAGAAGACTGAAGGCAACTCAGATGCATTCGCAAAATTATTCCCTAACATCAGAGCAACTACTGGTGTAACAGCATTATTAAAAGATGGTGGCGAAGAACTAAACATTGTTTTAGAAGACGTTACTGATAGTGCTAATGCAACAGAAGACGCATTAGCGAAAGTTATGGAGACAGATGCATTTAAGATGGAGCAAATGTCTGCAGTCTTAGAAGCACAACAAGTCGAACTTGGCGAAGCAACCGTTGGTTGGAAACTTTGGTTCGAAGAAGTTAAGATTGGATTCGCAGAAATCATAAACGCTGTTGGAACATTCCCTCAAACTATCCAAGAAAACATTGGCGGACCAGTTGGAGATGTTCTTGCTGGTGCGTCTGACGCTTTTACAAAAGGCATCTTTCCAATATATGGTTTTCTTGATGCTATAGGAAATCTTGGTGCTGAAGTTGCAGATACTGACGGCAAGATGCAAGAATTTACTGAAGCGCTTGCAGTTCAGTATGATGAAATGGGTAATGTCGAAACTGCAATGGGTAATTTAGATTATCTTCAATTGTCGTCTGACCTCTCAGAGATGTCAATGGCGACATGGGAATCTATTGATGCAACTACAATATTCGACACAGAATTACAAAACGCTGTTATTGCTTGTCAAAATCTTGCAGCTGAAATTCAAATACTCAAAGACGAAAATGCAGCTTATGCATTAGATATGCAGAAAAACAATCTCGAAATAATGAAGATTCGTTTTGAAGCAGATTCTCAAGGGCGCGAATTAACAGACAAAGAAAAAGCACGTATCGCTGAGTTAAAACTTGCGAACGATGAATTGAGAATAAATAAATTAGAAAATAACATTGCAATTACTGAATCAAATAATGAGTTAACTGAAAACGCTACAGTTAAAGTGCAAGAACGTATCGATGCAATGGAGATTGAAAAACAAGCGTTCGATGCATTTACACAGTTCTTAGTTGGTGGAACTGAAACGATGACTGCAGAGCAGTTAGCAATCTTACAAACTCATTATGGATTGAGTCTTGAAGAATTAAACAATTATACTGGCATTTACGAAGGAGACTTTGATACATTTTCTGCTAGTATGGTATCATTAGCAACTCAAATGGGTATTGATATCAATGCTGCAGAAGCTGCGTCATATACACAACGTTTAATTGATTTAGGCGTTTTCTTCACAACTTCAGAAGGCGAAATCTTAGTTAACGGACCAGTTCTTGTAGCTGCATTTCAAAATGGTTACATTACTCCAACTGAATTATTATTAGCGACATTAGCATCAATTGGAGAAACAGCAGTAACTGATATGAATACATCGATGGAAGGAGCAGTCCCAGATGGTTCAAATTTCCAATTGATTTTAGGCAAAGCGTATGATACTCCTCTTGGGAAAGTATTAACAACTATTGCTAGTAAAGTTTCAGGATTTAAATGGCCTAAATTCCCAGAGCCACCTTGTATCCCAGTTCCAGTTTCTTGTAAAGAAGGTAGTGGAACGCCAGGCGACATGAGTAACGTCAAAAGCACTATTGATACGTGGGAGAAAAATAACCCAGACGACGCTAAGTCAAAATCTTCGTCTAAGTCGAAGACTAAATCTGCACAAGATATATTAGACACATACTTTAAAGGTTCGAAAAACAATACGAAGAAGGTTACGACTCCTGGGCCAATGGGCGGTCTTGAATTATTAGCAGGTGGCGGTATCTTTGGCGCATATTATGGTGGCTTATACAATTGGGGAAATATGATGCAGGCGGGAACTAACATCTTTAGAATGGGTTCTTCATTTACGACTAGACCAGTAATTGGTATGGTTGGTGAAGCAGGTCCTGAAGCAGTTATTCCGATGTCAGGTCCAAATCGTTATAGAGGAGCAAACATCTTAAGAGAAATCTTACCTATATTCCCAGAGGTAATGAGAGATGTAGTTAAAGATGCTGCAAGATTTGGTAATGCACCTGCAGGAGTTACTGAAACTGGAGAGCGTTCAAGTTTAAGGTATCCTCATATGGGTCATAACGGACCGCCAAATGAGTGGCCTGGCGGTGCTAGCTATGGCGGTTGGAATCCGTGGATGTATCAAGGATACGACCCAAGTAGATTTAACTTCGCAAGAGGTCATAATGGTCCTCAATTCAATGGTCCAATTCATGTTCATGGCGTACAGAATTATGACGAATTTATGCGTGAGATGCAACAACGTTCACGGTGTGCTGGGGCAAGGCAGTTATGACGACATGGAAAATTACAGTAAAAGGAACAATCTCATTCGACATTGTTCCTTCTGATAAGACAACTGAGAAGATAGACATCACAAGTTCTATCCAACAGAAGTTCCAAACAGCATCATTTGATTATACTGATAAAAATAAGAATCGGTATTCATTTCTTGTTGTAGGGAATTATATTGACATTTATATTGATAACGAAATTGTGTTCGAAGGATTCATTTCTCAGACACAAAAGTCATATGTTGGTGGCGCAATTAAGATGGCTGTCAACTGCATAGGTAATACGTTTGAAGTAGAACGATATCTAACAGATGCTAATAAAACATACACTAATAAAAAATCTGGTTACATTGTTAAGGACTTACTTGACACGTATGCTCCTTCAACAATTACACATACATCCGTTAGTTCGACTGATGGTGCTACAATCACATCAATCGTATTTAACGAGATTACATTAGGTTCAGCATTTCAGAGATTAGCAGAGTTAGATGGATATCGGTATTATATTGGTAATAGAGGTGAATAATGGCACATAGTATTTCAACGGGTGCGTCTATAAACTATGGATATCCGTTTGCAGCAATGGGTCACGATAGAGTCTCAATCTCATCATATTCTGTTATTCCTGACGATGGAACAATATCTTTTTTTGAGGCGTCAGTGAACTCAACAGCTTCGACTTGCGACCTCTATTTTGAGAATGTTGATGGAGCAGAAACAGCAGGCGTTACAGGATTACATTCAACAGCTCAGTATAAACAAAATACATCAGACACAGTTTCTGTTTCAGCTGGCGACCGTTGTAGGGTTGTTCCTGCAGGTTCTGGCTCGTCTTCAACATTTATGTGGAACTATAGATTTCAGTCGTCAAACACTAATTGTGCACAAGTATTATGTGCTTATCATAGATGGCGCATTTTATGGTGGATGACTCCTCACTATGCAGCAATTCTTGGAGATATGGATTCAGAGATTGGCGGTACGTCTGAAGTTAATATGCAAAGACCAATGCCAACGTCTGGTACATTCAAAAACTTATATGCTGATACTGACCAATTGGATGATTACGCAACTGTTGTATTACGAGTTAATGGTTCTGACACTGCATTAACAGTTACAGTTCAAAATGATGAATATCAAAAAGCTGATACTACAAATGAAGTTCATGTAGATGCTGGCGATTTAGTTAATTACAAATTGACTAATTTATGTTCAAGAGGAGAAATTGCATTAGGAATCACGTTCGTACCTGATACATCTGGCGAATCTATCATGTTAGGTGGTACGACTGAATGGCGTAGTTATGCAGATGGCAATCAATTGGATAATGTATATGAATGGGATTGGGTTGACACTGGAACATTATTTCCAAATTTAGCTAGATTACAAAAATTCTATACATATGCAAATGTCGTTAACTCAGCAGATTTCTATATCACTAAGACTGATTATGTTACAACTGGAATGTTGCATAATGCACATACTTCTGCTGGACAATCATTAGTTTCAGATACTTCATCAATATACTTTTGTGATTCTGGAGATGGATACGTATTCAGATTCGTCCCTGGCGGGGGTGGAGTATATCAAGTACTTTGGGGCTTTGTCGTTGTTACATTAAGTCCACAGACATTCACTGAGACAGTCGTTTGCAATGATGATAGTTCTGTTGTTCAAGAATTGTATCGAACATTAGAAGAAACAATCGTTTCACTTGCGTTAATGGTAAAACGTGCAACTGAATTTCCATTCCATTATTTCGAAGTTTTAGATGCTTCACAATTTACAATCAATGAATCTGACGTTTTAGGACTTTCTTCAATAACTGAAGATGATTCATCATTGAGAAATCACGTAACAGTAGTTGGCAGTAGTGTGTCAGTTACGACAACTGATTCAGTTTCAATAAACGAATATGGCACGTATACGTATAAGTTGACAGATGATAATATTACGACAACTGCTGATGCTGAGTTATTAGCTGGTCGTATCTTAACAGAATATTCGTATCCAAAGAAACGAGGTTCAATTACAATCAACGGAAAACTAGATATTGATGTAGCAGAACAATTTACTTTAAATCTTCCGAACATAGGAATTACAAATGAGAAATTCCAAATTGTTCAATACGCACATAACATAACAAACGCAGGTTTTTACACAACTATCCAGTTTGGAGCACTTGACTATGATATTGCACGAGAAATCGCTGTTTTAACAAGAGAGGTACGTGAATAACGCTATCCTAATGGTAACATATAGGGCAGGGCGTTAAAGTGCTTCTATCACCGCGTATCGTGCGCTAGAGAGGGTATATACATGACGGTTAATGATAATAGATACTACTTGACATTCGATGGAAACAACGATTATATCGAATTTGACTCGAATGAAAGTGTAGCAGGTCTTTCTACATTCACAATTTCATTATGGGCTCGACCGGATACGTTCGAATCAACTGACACTATTTGGAACGAATCATACACAACTTACAAACAAAATACGTTAACTGGAACTGATTGGACAACAAGGTCGAACAATACAGGGACAGCATACACATTAGCAACTCCAACGATAGGGACTGGTGACTGGCATCACATTGCATTTGTATACGACGCAGTAAACAATGAAAAAAGCATTTATGTCGACGGTTCAAGAGAGGCATATACAAGTCAAGCATTAAGCGCATTATCTTCAGGACGAGATAAGTTGCGTGTTGGATATCCTCTTTCAGGAGATACTTATTACGATGGTCGAATCGATGATATCAAAATATACAATACTGCATTAAGCGCATCAGACATCGATAGTTTGGCAAATAATTCAAGACCTCAAACAACACCATTATATCATTGGAAATGCAATGAACGTACAGGAACATCATTGAATAATGCAATGACTTCAAATGATAGCACATTAGTTGGAGCAACTTGGGGTTATGAGTTAAGCCCGATTGGGTATAACACTGGTCATAACTTTAGTATTGGTCTATCATTTATTGTTCCTGCAGTTACAAAGGACTGTTTGTACGACCAAATCAAATATGCAGGAAGGATTGGAACGATTTCAACAGCATTAGGACAAATCGAACACTATGATACTACGACAGATGATTCAAATACATTGTCTGTAGAGTTATCAAATTGTCCAGAAAAACGTGACACGTCATTATCGATATACGTCGAAAACTATTCAATACAACATGTGAGTAGTATTTCAGACACATACATTATCGATATTTCAGGATATACGAGTTGATATTATGTATTTAGAATTAACAATCATAGCAATCGCAATTGTAGTTTTGTTCTATTACAGAAATGAGATTTATTCATTCTTCAAAACACATAAGAAAACATTAGTTGCATTATTAGCAACAGGAAGCGTAATGAGTGGTGGCATTATACTAATGGATGATGGTGAATTGCCTCCAGTTGGTGCGACAACTTATTATGTCGATTATACTGATGGCAGCGATTCTGACCCAGGGACAATGGCAGAACCATTTAAGACACTTTCATATGCTTGTACAATGTTGAGTGCTGGAGATACATTACGTGTTAATGGAGATACTTATCCGAATACACATATTACAATAACACAATTAGATGAAGGTACAGCAGGAAATCCTATAACAATCATGGGTAATGGCACTGGAGAAGCAATCATAGACGGCGATAATCAAATCCCATTCGAACTTAATTGGATGTCACATTTAATCTTTGATAATTTAACTATTCGCGATTCAAACAGCGAACTATTATTGTTTAGATATGATACTGATAACATCACAATTAAGAATTGCAAATTACAAGATTCTGGAGATTCAGCAGTTTATTTCTATGAATTAAGTACTTACGATATCAGAGATATCAGTATTGAAAATTGTACAATCAACAATACATGTAGTTGGCCAAATGGCGAATCTGCAGCTGGTGGTGCAATATATCTTCGAGATACTGAAGAATTTTCAGTTGAGAACAATACAATCTACAAATGTGGTCGTAACTGCATATTTTTAAATGATGGTTGCGATGATGGTGTAGTTAAAGATAATTATATCAACACGACAAATAATAATACTGAATACACTGATAATCTTGCGATTTATATGTACGTAATTGATAACGTAGATATGGATAATATTACATGTTACGATAATACTGTATGGGGTAATGGTAGTGCAGGATTTGCAACGATTGGCGGAGATACATCAATTGTTTCGAACATAACGATGTATAACAATGTATTGAATATGACAGAAAGCGGTAGAGGATATGTCATTTGGTCTTATGCTGGCGAGACTCCAGTATATAACGACATTGAATTTTACAGCAATACAGTTTATACAGTAGAGAATCCAGCGATTAAGCTTGATTGTAACGGAGATTTCTTTACAGATTTAATAATTGCAAATAATGCATGCAGCACATTTGAGTCGTATTATGTAATGCAATTTTCGCAATCAAATTTGTCTGATATGACATTATCACATAATTCATTTTATAGGCGTGATGGCGGTGGCGTTTATGTTGGGTGGCATTCAGATTCGACGACAACACGAGGTACAAGTGCAGTAATAACTGACCAATTGTTTACAAGTGCACCAACTGGTGATTTCTCATTAGGTTCAGGTTCACCTTGTATTGATGCAGGTTCAGCGACATATGCGCCAGCAGTAGATTTTGACGGAGTAACAAGACCACAACAAACAGCTGATGACATAGGAGCATTCGAAAAAGAAGGTTCAGAATATGTTGAATTAGATTCGTTTTCATTAGATGGCGAGACTACAGCAAACTGGGATAGAGATAATAATGATGTTCAGATAGACGTTTCATTTACTAGTGAGTATACAACTGATTTATACTTTACATACAACAAAGGTTCTTCAGCAAGAACACCAACGACATCAGACTATGATGCAAAGATAACTAGTGCGTCAAATCAAACTGACTATGATTTAGATTGGACTGCGACAGCAGGATGGGTAGAATACGACGGAACTATTTATGTTCGTTGTATCGCACATGCAAATTCAGAATATAGCAGTTATATAGAAGCAACATTATCTGGTGGCATCGATAGTACTGGACCAACATTTAGTTTGCTTACAGAAATTGCAGATACTGATAGTTATGGAGACGGATATAATCCTAATTCGGGTTATTATGACGATGGTTCATACTTAGCTTCGTTTAGTGGTTGCACAGATTCGACATCTGGAATAAACTACTATATGATAAAGAGTAACGAGTATGGTTCATATGGTTCTGCAGATGAAGATGGAGGACTTGTTGGTTGTTCAATAAGTGTCGGCACGAACAACATATATTATAAGATTGTCGATAACGCAGGAAATGAAGCAACTGGAGATTCAACAGTTAATGTGTTTGGTGGAACAGGTAATCCCACAAACTTCTTAATTAATGTCACAGGTAATGTTGGCGGATTTGCAAGTTCTGACCCGTCATATATTTCAGATGCAACTAGCATTGATAGCGGAACGTTATATTTGAATACTGGAGAGACAAGTCAATCGTGGGGTATTACAGTCGACGAAACATCTGGCGATTGGTCGTCTGGTGGTGCTTGGAAAGTAGTATTTGAAGCTGGTTGGGATGGAGCAGAAACGTCAGATACATCTTCACCATACGAAAGTGCTTCATATACAAGCGATACTGGAGCTGAAGCAGATATTACAATTGATATCGTAAATAATTGTGGTGGTGTTCAACAGATTGTGTTAACAACGACTGAAGACATACTTGGCCCAGACGCTCCAACTAACGTCGAATTAAGACCTGATTTCTATGATAAGAGTGGCGAAGTTGACAATGATTTAGAAATATATTGTACGTGGACTGATGGCACAGATGGTGATAGTGGATTATATGATTCATCATTTGGAATGAATGATACAGCTCCAACTGCATTAGCAGGTAATGACGCAAAAGCAACAGACAACGATGACGAGCCTGGCGCGACAAGATATGGCTATGTTCGTTCTGTAGATTATGTCGGAAATTGGGGTTCAACTGCAAATGACACAATAACAATTGATTATGGAGCACCTCAGATTTCAACCCCCTATCCTTCGGATGGAGAAACATGGATATTTACACAACCTACATGTAATATTACTGTAACTGATAAAGATGTCGATACTATGTCGACTACATTTGCTTCAAATTATACTGGAGCATGGGTTAATTATCAAACGAATAGTTCTAACAATGATACGTTAGAATGGGACTTTACTGGCGCAACTGAAGAATTAACGACATATTATTGGAGAGTATATTGCGATGATGGCACATATAATGTTTCAATAGATTACGAATTTACAACTAAACCATCTACATGGTCATATAAGTTTCAAACAAATGGCTATGACTACTTTGTATGGCGTGGCGACAATGGTTCTGCATACGACGTCGCAGAATCGATAGATGGATTTGGAACAGACGACGATTCTAATTCAGAAGAACATATCGCAATATGGAATGCGTCAGCAACACCGTATCCATTATGGTCGACTTATTATGGTGATGGAACTGGAGTCAATTTTACGATAACATCATTTATGGTCGTTCGTACTTATTTAACTGGTTCTGATAATCCTCAAATCTACGATGAGACACATGCTACATGGGAAGGCGATTCATCTGTAATATTACAAGATAATGCAGACAATTTAGGATATAACTTTACAGCATACTTGACACAAAGTTCTCAAACATTGTCAGAATTAATTGAAAATGATTTTAGTACGTCATTAGCTGATAATTATTGGATTGCAGTATGGACAGGAACTACGTGGCAATATTATATTGAAGGATTTTATGATTCGGGATATACACTTACTCAATTTGATGTCGTAATGTCGAAAGTATCAAAAACAATAACTTGGACGTATTAGTATGGCGTTAGCAGCACCGTGGTTAGTTATCGGGACAGCATATGACAAGAATTATCAGCCAAAGCCTGAAGTTACAATAACTGCAGGAAAGACTGATGATGCTTATAATGTCGTCACTACAACAACAGATAGTGAAGGCAAATATATATTGAATGTTCAAGACGTTGTAAGTAATAGCGACGATTTATTAGTTGTCGCTTCTAAATCTGAATTTGAGTCTGTTTCAGATACTTCTGAGTCTGTCGACATATCAGTATATGGAGCAACTATCGATTTCAATTTTACGACTTTCAATGTTGATTCATATAATGTTGATGTATTAGAATATTCTGAAGGCACAAAAGGTTCAGTCTCAATGAAGGTCCAAGTCGCATTAAGCGACGTTGACAATTTAAAAAATTCAATGAAACACACAGACAATATTTCTGTTATAGATAAACCGTTTGGGGGTTTTGTTGTTAGAGATGCAACAACTGATGATAAGTCATCTATCGTAAGATTTGTACCAAATACTTATGCACAAGGAGTAGATGAAGAGATTGTCTTACATGTGACTGGGTATACAATGTTACAAGTTGGATATATACCGACTTATCATTTTAGTATTAGTGGCTACAAATACACGTAAAATGTAACAAAAAACGAGGTGATATGAATGGTTATGAAAATCATGTGCGTTTGTACTGGAACTGAAGATAATCTTGACGATGCTATGTTAAATGCAGAAGGTCAAGCAGCTTACTATAAACGTCACGGTTTAGAAACTAAAATTGAGAAAATCAATGACACACAAATAGCCGTTTTAGCTAACGGTGCTGTAACTAAAGTTACCTCAGTGGAGAAATTTGAATGAAAGTAAGAGACGTACTTGCAGGCAAAACATTAAAGCGCGGAGAAGGCGTTGGTATGACAGGTCACGTTAACATCATTCATCGTGACCCAAGCGGTAATATCATTGACAACGTCACTGGTAAGAACTTAGTTGTAAATGCAGGTCTTGCAGCAATTGCAGGACAATTAGTTGCAGATACTTCAACGGGTTTTGAATTTGATTGGATTGCAATCGGAACTGGTGATACTGCTGTCGTTGCAACCAATACAGCTTTAGTCAACGAAGCAATGCGTGTTTCATCTACTGGCACAACTGTTACTACAAATGTTGCAAACGATACAGCTCAGTATGTTGGTACATTTGCAATTACTGCAACTGCAACCATACAAGAATCTGGTGTATTCAGTAGCGCATCTGCTGGAACTATGCTTTGTAGAAAAACATTCAATGATATTAACGTTGCTTCAGGTGATTCTTTAGAAGTTACTTGGCAAGTGTCATTCGCAAACTCAAGTTAAGCTTAGACTAATGTAATAATGTTTTTATTTCATTTAATAGGTAACCATAGGGGTTACCATTAGAATTTATAATACGTTGCTCTACTTCAGTAGAAATGGCGTAGAACAGGGTGATTTCATGGAACTGTGGGTTATATTAATCATATTAGGACTAGTTGCTTTTGGTGGTTTAGTCACAATTGCGTATTGGGACGTACTTAAAAAGCATGTCAAAAAGATAGTTGCTGTCATGGTAGCTGGTCTTACAGTAGGTGGTGCAGCAATATTTATTCCAGAAGATATAGACCCTCCAGCTAGTGAAACAACTTTCTATACATATACAGACGATTTGGGACAACGAATTATAATTGGTAACGCTTCAACTAATTTCATGAAGTTTTATCACGATTATGCTGGTGACCCGACTACTGTATTTGCTATCGATTTTCCAGATAGTGACGACGCATACGAACAATCAAGTCTGAGAATTACTGCGTCTAACGAAAGTAACGTTAAATATATTTGGGATATACAAAATAAGACTGGTGTAGCATATTCAATTGATACACAGTTAGAATTTAGTATCGAAGTTCCAACACAACCATTAGCACAGTTGACATATGAATTTCCAGTGAAATTACTTGGCTTACATCAAACGTCAACAGACAACAGAACATACATTTATGTTAATGGTACAGACGAACATATATTAACAATATATCAACCTATCGTAATTGATTATGAAGGAGTTTCAGAAGAATGTACGATGTCTATCACTGACGGTAATTTAACAATAGGTGTATCAAATAATTTTATTAAGACGGCGACGTTTCCAATAGTTATCGACCCAATTATGTCATTTTCTGATTCATTAATTGATTCATCATTTATGATAGTTGAAAGTGTATTCATTGCAGATGTTGATGGAGATGGCGATAATGATGTCATTGCAGGTTGTTTTGATAACAACGATTTAAGATACTATAACAACACTGATGGCAAAGGAGGTTCGTGGTCTGAATCTGTTATAGATGGTACAGCATCATATATTGAAGATATGGATGTATTTGATATAAATGAAGATGGATATCCAGATATTGTAGTTTGTCGTCCTACTGCAGACGATGTTTACTATTACGAAAATGATGGCGATTCTACATTTACGAGAAATACACTGAATGCGTCATTAGATGATACAGATATGGTTCGAGTTGTCGACATTGACGGAGATAATGATTACGATATTGTAACATCGTCAGACGTGACAAATGCTGATTTTGTTTTGTTCTTAAATGACGGTTCTGAATCATGGACGCAAAAGAACTACGCATTAACTGGTATCGCTAGTGGTGAAGGATGCGATGACGTTGATTTTTATGACATTGATGGAGACGACGATTTAGACGTTTTCTTATGTGAAATAACTGGCGAAGACGTCTTGTGGTTAGAAAATAATGGAAGTGCGACTAACCCAGGATTTACACAACATAACATTGACACATCTGCAGACAATCCATCGACATGCAAAATCGTAGACATCGATGGCGACGGATATATGGACGTATTATGTGGTACGACTGAACCAAGTGGTTATGTCGACTGTTATTACGAGAATGACGGAACTCCTCTTGATGGCGGATGGACGCAAACTGATTGGCTTGGTGGACGGTACTTTACAACGACATATTGGGTATTTGACTACAACGATGATGGCAATGACGACATACTTGGTTGTGGTTCAATAATGGAAGACGTGTCGTTATTTCTTGGTGATGGAAATGGTAATTGGGAACAACAAGTTACTGTATATCGCTATGAAGACGCGTATTCATGTAACTATGGAGACATTGATGGAGACGGCGATTATGATTTCGTTGTCGGCGGTGGACAAATATCATGGTCAGAAAATACTAATGACGCAAACTATTCGACATTTTCAAATCCAAGCCCAGCGAATCTTAGTTCAAATCAATCGACATCATTTACATACAATATTACAGTAACAAATAAATTGGGAAATTCAAGTACTGTAGATTTCTACACATCGACAGATGGTTCAAGTTGGACACATCAACAAACAAATAATACGATATTAAATGAAAGCGTCGAAGTTGATTTAAGTAGTCTAACAGAAGATACAAGATACTATATTAAAACGACAGCAAATACAACACTTGGATTGAACTCTACTAATATTGGTTACTTTTCAACAACATCACATAGATTAACATATTTCAACGATACGTTCGATTCTAATTATCATATTACTGATTCGCATGATATGTCATGGGAAGAAAACTATTATAACACATCTGTAATGGGTGACGGTTATTGTAATTTCTGGTATCATATGTACGGTGCTGCATGTGGTGACTTAGAATTACTTGTTCAAGAATCAGATAGTTCATGGACAATATTATGGTCTGAAGAAGGCAATCAAGGAAATCAGTGGAATAACGCGAACGTTTCTTTAGAAAACTATACTGGCGCTTCAACTAAACTTAGATTTAGACATTGGAATGCTACAGGATTTACTGGAGACGTTGCAATTGATAATGTCACGATTGGACATGTTGGCACAATTCTTGATACTGAAAGTTTTGAAACTTCATTAGGTGATTGGTCACAAGTTTCAAGTACACGTGAAGCTGATTGGACAAGAGACCAAAGTGGAACTCCAAGTTCGAATACTGGTCCTTCATCAGGACAAGCAGACTATTATTATATGTTTACTGAAACTAGTGGCGAATATGGAGTTGGTATATTCGAATTAGAAATTACAGTTGATTTATCTGGTTCAACTACTGGTGTCGAAGACGGTTATTTAATTTCAGACATTATTTATTATGGTACTGGCGAAGAATGGGGTAATTTCTATGCACAAGTCAACAACACAGCAGGAACTGTATTCTCATTAATTGACCCATTAACTGACTATACAATATTGGGAAGTTTAGATGGTGATGGAGATGATGTTAGTTCTGTAACAAATTCAAGCTTACGAATTAGATGTAATTTCACACAAGCTGCAGTATTACAAAGTTGGAACATAACATATACTGACACAATTACATACGAAACAGAAATACGAAAAGATGGAGTCGATTATTTAGTATGGCTTGCTGAGGACGAAAACTTAGCTATTATTGCTTCTGCAAGTCATGACGCATTTGACGAATTTGATTTTGATGAATCTGGTGAATATATAGCAGTCTGGAATACGTCATACGATTGGGACGAATATTGGTATGTCGATTCGTGTTGGGTACAATATCATCCTCATAATTATTCGGGACCTTCGCCATTAGTCAAGACATTTGATATTCTCAAAGTTTATCTAAAGGATACAGGAACTGGCACTGTATATATGGTTGAAGACGACACTATTGATTATGACGCAAACAGTAATACAACAATACCGAATAATTCAACGACTGGCAAAGGGTTGCATTTTTGCGGATGGAGAGGAACTAGTTCAACGTCTACAGCATTAATCAATAGTACTGTTGGTTTAGGATGGACGTCTGGTTATTCTGAAATTGTTTCATTGTGGGATTATACATTGCATTTATGGTATCCATATTTTGCAGGATTTCCACATTCAACAAGTAAAACTGTCGAACAATGGGATGTGTTAAGATTTAGTATCGGTTCAACAACTAGATATTTAGATACGAGTGATTTCTAATGGCAATCGAATCATTTTATGTATTTGGGATAGCAACAGACTCTGGTAGTAGTCCTATCACGACAACATTAGTTAGAATATATGACGTAACTGCAGACTCTCATTACAATACAGCAACTGGCGCAAGTGGCAACTATTATACTGACATTGCAGATATTTCTGGCATTGAAGATGGCGACACTATTACAATATCAATTATTTCTGGAAACGAAGTTGCGTCTGATTCATTTACATTAAACATTCAACAACCATCAAAAAGAATCGATTTACAAACATCACAATTCATATTAGAAGAAGACGTATTATCAGACGAAGAACATGACACAGATGTCGAAAAGGATATTTCATTATTATCAGAGTTATTATTAGAACATAACATTAACTTCGCGACAGATACAACAATATTAGACGAACTATTAACAGAACATAAATTATTCACTGATTTATCACGAACATTATTAGACGAAATTCTAACAGAAAATCCAGCATATAATACATTAGCAAGAACATACTTATTGGAAATGCATATATTAAACATTATCAATAATAAAACTGATAGAACATTATTAGATGAAATCGTAACAGAGAATCCGCATTCATATTCATTACAAAAATCAATTGTCGAAGAAATATTATCAGACATTTCGTTAGATACTATCGCATCATTGTATAGGACACTCGAAGAGAATGTTGAATTAGAAGATACATTCATATTCAAATTTATAATGGAGATTGTCGAACAACTATTAATTGAGCATCTATCAATTTATGGCACAGATAAATCATTAATTGACGAGATTGAAATTGAAGATACATTTACGTCAGACTCAACAAGACAACTAATTGAACAGATAATATTAGAACATTCTCATGATATTATCGCTACCTTATATAAAACCATTAGCGAAGATATTAAGTTATCAGAGCACCGCGTATCGGCGCTTAGTCGCAGTGTTATCGAGCAATTGTTATTAGAACATATTATCGATACTGCATACTATTCGCTAAATACAGAATCAATATTAATTGAAGATACTTTCGATTTAGATGCATTCATAATACAAGTTGAAGAACTATTATTACAAGACGACGTTGTTCAATCATTAGCAAGAACTATTACACAAACAATTTTAACGCAAGATATTAATCCTTTCGAACTATCAATTGAGAAAGTTGAAGATATTATTTTATATGATACAAGAACAACACATAAGATACATTCATTAACTGAACAATTATTAATACAGGAAACATTAGTTCGTGCAACATATCAAATAATACGTGACTACATCATATCATCTGAAAATATTATCTCAGGAATTGAGACTTCATTATCTGATTCTTTAGTCGTTAATGGAGAAGACATATATAAAACTATCACTGAGTTCATTGAGTCAATCAAAATAAGTGATATGCAATGGACTTCATATACTGAGTTACTAATCGAAAGTATATTACTGGAAGACGTTAGAGAACACATCGGAACATTCTATCGTGAGTTTATCGAATCATTAGAACTTGAAGATTCGTTCAGTAATCGATTTCGAAACAAGTATTTAACATTAGTTGAAAGTTTAATATTGTCTGAAGTATCGTATGGCATCATATTGTCTATGGCAAATGCTATTCGATTACATGGTGATTTAAACAAAAGTACAACATTGTATGGATATGTAAATGAAACACATACTTTAACATCAGATTTAAATAAGACGTTACTAATGTTAGGAAGCATAAACAAAACAATACGATTAAGGAGAGACAAAAAATGATTATAAATGATGGCAATAAAACACGGAACGTCGAAAGCGTTGAACGAAAAACATATTCGAATGAAGATATTGTAAACAATATTCAGAATTTCGAAGAACGTGATTATGCTGAAATGATAGTCATTGGTAACAATGGCAACAAATGGAAACATTGGATTCCAATTGAACAGTTTAACAAAGAAAATCCTGAGCATGCATTATAGGTGAGATAAATGAGTGTTGACTTACCAACAGTATTTGACAACTTGACAACATCAACAAATTATAAGACAGTGTCTGGTGGTATGTCATTCAATATGGCTGTAAATCGAGGACTATTAGCAACTGAATCTGCATGTAATGGAACTTGCACTGCAGATACTAATGGGCAGTTACAGATGTATACTAATGGTGGTTCAACAAGAGACTTTTCTGGTTGCGTTTTTGTTTTGGGACTACGATTTTATAATCCTCTAAACTTTGGCATAGATACAGAAGCAAACAGTGCAGTAACACTAACATTATACGATAGTGACGACGATTATAAAGCATGGACGCTTGGTGGTAAGGATACAGATTTAGGACGTCATTTGTCTTATCATTGTATAGTTATCGACCCACTTGCGACTGCTGATTGGTCTAGTGGTACTCTTGGCGTTAGTAGTATGGAATACTATGGAATTGGTTTAGATACATTAGGAACGAATAACAGGATATATATCAATCGTGCAGTATTAGTTAGTAAGTCACAAAATGATTCAGAAATACCTAAGATTTATAGTACTGGCAGTGATTGGGAAGAATACTATGACAATGTAGCTGGAACTTCATATAGCACAGTATTACATACATATATTGATAGATTGAGTGATGTATTCTTATTGAATACACCAATGCAAATTGGAAAGTCTTCAACAAAGACGACATTTAATGATAATGGCGTTACAGTTGTTTCGCCTTCATCTGACAGTGAAGACCCTGTCGCAAAAACGACAAACACGTCTTTCCCACTATACATTACTGTTGGAAGAAGTGATTCTACATTTACATTATCAGGAACGTATGAATGGGGTACTCGTTCAACGTTTGATTTTGACGACTACATAGCTGGAGCAACTATTACTTTAGATGATACAATCTTTCGTGGAATGGGAGATATTGAATTAGGTAAAAATGTCACTGGCACTGCAACATTTGAAGATACTGGAATTGTCGACAAAGACAAAGATGCTAGCATTAATGGAAGTGTATTTCGTGACCCATATAGTAACACATTATTAGAAATAACAGGTGGAACATGTGAATGTACTGATTTGTCATTCTATGGTTATACTAGCAACTATGCTGTTATCTTAGCATCAGCTGGTACATACACATTTTCAAATTGTACTTTCGACGCTTCTGGAACACATGAGTTCTATGCAGATTTAGCAGGTAACGTCACAATAAATTGTTACAATTGTAATGCATGTGGACTTGGCGTATGCGACGTAATTTCTGGTACAAATTCTGGTGTTGGTTCATTAACAGTAAATCACTACGTTGATGTCACAGTTAATAATATTATTAGTGGTTCTGCATTAAGATTAGAATATCAAACAAGTGGCGCAGAAATCTATTCAAATTCAGATGTCGGCACATCAGTCACGTTCGAATATTCATATGTTGGAAATACAGACGTTTATATAAAGACTAGAAAAGCTGGAAACTTACCATATAAGGGAGAGGGAACTATTACTGATTTAGGAATGACACATACTGTTAATATGGAAGACGATAGCAACTACGACGTGGAGACATAATATGGCAGTTTCATTACCAGCGATACATGATAACTTAAACGCAAATACGAATAAAACGTCGTATTGGGGTTCAAGAGACCCTCGTGCTATTGCAAGAAATAATTCGGGTATTGACCTTGACGAACAAGGAATGTCATCTTCATTAGCTACTGGGTATGCTGGTGTTATTTGGCAATTTAATAGTGGCGTAACAATCGATGCAACAGCAGACGATAACATATTTATTCTTGGCGTTTCGGCAGTATATAACACAGCTTGTGAAATTGAAACTATCGCTAATCATGGCATGACAATGCGTTTATACACTGGCGGATATACAAATTTTGTCGAATGGGATATGAGTGGACAGGATGCAACTGGAACATTCATTATGCGTGATAGATACAAACCATTTATCGTTGACCCTGAGGCAACTGTAGATTCGACAGGTGGTTCTGGATTAACGTCAGCATCAATTGATTACTGGGCTATAGGCGGAACATATGACGGCGTTCTTGGTGGTACAAGAGGTACGATGATTTATTCTCGTTTTGTTATAATGGGAACTACGAAAGATTCTACTGACATTCCTCGATTATATGATACATGCGACTTAAAAGATTTATATGCTGCTGTAGCAAGCAATGACGCGTATGATAGGAATCATGTTTATGTCGACAGACTTGGAGATTCGTATTTCTATGCTTGTCCATTTGTTATTGGTTATGGTAGTATTGGAGCAACTGCAACTTACTTTGATGATGAAGGTATAACTGTAATTTCTCCAACAAGTAACGCATCACAAGACCCTAGATTTAGGTTGTCTGATAATGCAATGAGAGTTTACATAGATGCTAAAGACACTAACGACACATTTGAGTTTAGTGGCAAATATTTCTGGGGTACAAGCGCAGATTGGGATTTCGGAACATCTGCAGACGTTACACTAGTTAATGCATGGTTTGAGGGAATGGGAGATTTCACAATGGGTTGTGGAGTTTCTGGTTACGCAACTTGGAAGAATTGCGATAACGTCATCATTTGTGCTAGTGCAGAAATTGACGATAGTACATTTGATGGTTGCGATAAAGTTACACTAAGTGGAGATGGCGCAGAACTAGAAAATTGCATAATTAAAAATGCAGATACTTATGGATTAGTTATCGAAACAGCTGGCACATACACTTTGACAAATTGTACGTTTACAGATAATCCTTCAGACATTAGATTTGAAAATGCGTCAGGAACAGCAACTGTGCATATTATTGGTGGAACATTTTCTCCTTCAATAAGTAATGGCGGTTCTGGTTATGAAATACGTCATCCTGTATCAGTAGAAATCGACGGATTTGATTCAGGTGCAAGCGTAAGAGTAGAATTACAATCTGACACTTCTCAAACTATTATAAATGAAGAAGACGTTTCTGGGACATCAATTTCGAATGATGATTATGATTATGAAGCTGATACTCCAGTTTATATTAAAGTAAGGCAGAGCTCATCGACAGATGCTACACGATATCACAGTTATAAGCAAGAGGCAACTGTATTAGTAGACGGACTATTCGTTACTGTTAGTATGGTTGAAGATTCAGTTGTAGATTGGAGCGGTTAATTGTTCAAATGTTGTAAGAAAATCTCAAAACAAATAGGAGGAAAAAAATGGCAATAGGCGACGATATAGGAATTAATACGACACATAAAATTATAAGCCACGATTCTGGAAGCACTGTCTATACTGTTAATGATTTGTATACTGAATTAATGGATACATTCGACGATTTAGCATATATGGACGATGACGTGCCAATGAGTGCACAGACTCCGTATAAATATACAATGATTAATGGGTGGTACATCGAAGAAGAACTTACTCAGTATCTTAATGAAGGAGCTATTATTACCAATGGTTATAATGGCGAAGTCAGAACATTATACTGTTCGTCAACTGGTTACGTAAATTGCGTAGCAGGTGATGTTACAAAAACAGTTACTGGCGGAACTACATCTGATACTGGAGTATTGCTTGATTACGACAACGACGCATATAAGTGGTGGGTCAGAATGTCAGACACTGCTGATTTATTCGACCACTCAACTGAGACATATACTATCGGTTCTGGAACAGGAAGTGCTGTCGCAAGTCAGATTTCTGCAACAGGAGAACATTGGTTTTCTAATTTGTATACGATTGGTACTCTCGAAAACTCACCAACATTATATATCTACCAAAATGGCAGTAAGATTGATGGATGGTGGTCATCTGGACAAATTGATGTCTTGATTAAGACTGTCGAATCTGGAGTTACAAATGACAGCAAAGCAGTTACTGTATTTGCAAGACAATGGCAAGACCAATATGATTCTTATGGAATTACACTTTCTGACAACGGTCACGAAGCAGTTCCTTTAGTATCTATCACTGATGCAAATAACGAATCTGTTACTACTGATATATACAATATTGTTGATACTGACATGAATGGTGGTACCTCAACAGGTATTAACATTACATTTAGTTTCGCGACAGCGTATTCAGCAGATATTAACGAAGATGGTTCAAACGAAGAATATTATTGTAAAATTGACTGTAACTCTGTAGCAATCGAATCTGTGTATGAAGCACTTAAATGGATTACAAGAGAAGGTAGTACATCTACATTAAAGTATAGCAGCGATTCTGACACAATCAATGGTGAAGCATATCGATATCTTTCAAGCGACTTCAACGAAGTTAAAGCTTGTCCCTTTGGTAGCTTTGCTGGTGGTAAACTTTTCGCAGCAAAAGGTGTATATTTAGTTAACTTACATCCAGACGACATTCAGAATTATCAATTGATTGCTTTAGATGACGAAATCGTTATTCCACCAAACAAGCAGAATTTAACAATTACTAACATCTCTTCAAATGACACAGTTGCAGTGTTCTTAGACGATGGCTCAAATGAAGTAGATAAAGATACATATTCTGCAGACACAAATACACTCAGTGCAGGCACGTTAACACTTCAAGATACTATTCCTGCAGATACACCATCAAGTGGCTTCGTTATCGCAGTTCAATCTGATGGAGCAGAACAAGTATACGAATATTCAGCATGGGCATCAAGTGCGTTCACTCTCACAAACGGCACACTCAGTACAGCGTATAATTCAAACTATGACTTAGCATATGTACCATACATTTATACAGACGATGTATCTGGTAGTTCAACATATGTTCAGTTAGAATATACAACTGATAGAGCAGTGGTTGTTAGAGTTAGACGGTCAAGCACATCTACAAAGATTCTACCATTTGAAACATTCGGTACTTTTGGTTCAACAGGTTTAACTGTAGCAGCAATTAGAACTGAAGACTCTGTTATAAGTTAGGGGGCTTAATATGGTTAGTCTTTCATTTGATGACGTCAACAAAATCATAACAATTGCTAAGCCGACAGTCTCTGTCAAAGTGCAAGAACTTTATGACGGCATTAGAGAGTGGGAAGACGACCTTGAAAACATGGATATCCCTAAAGTTTGTGACGCTTACGGTAAACAGGCATTAACTGATACATTATACGTAGGCGTTACTCTCATTCTTTACGATTGGAAAATTAAATTCGAAGACAGAACTGTTGGAGAAGGTTGGACAACTTGCGAAGTTGTAGAAGGAAATCTTAGAACTTATGATTCCGGCACTACATCATATGTAAGTCCAATTGAACCAGCATCGTATGTTACAGCAACATTATCATCAAGTGCATCAGCAACAATTAAAGAGTTAGATACACTACCAGCAGACGTAGCAGAATCTGTTTGGAATGCAACCGCATCAGATTACACAGTTTCTGGAAGTTTCGGAGAATTATTAAATTTCATCTACAATATCGAAGGTGGAATGTGGAAACGAGATGGAACTACATTAACGTTTTATAAAGACGATAATTCAACTACTGTTGCAACATTTAACTTAAAGACAGTTACAGGTTCAGCAGCAGGTGAAACAGATGATGTATATGAGAGACAACGAGCTTAGGTGATTCCATGATAACAAGGGGTCTTGGACAGCATAGCAAGCAAATGCTTATAACTAGAGGTCTTGGACTCACTGTTGGTGGAGTTGGAGAACAACTTCATTGCACTGAGCAAATTGTCTTAGATGACGAATATAAGTTCACTCTTTATAGAACGATATTAAATGAGTTAACAATTGTAGATGATAAGACGTATTCATTAAGTAGACGCATTCTCAATAATGTCTCAATAGTTGAAGTAGATTACTTTTCAATAATGACATCAATAATTGAGAATGTATTAATTGATACTGATAAACTATTCAATATTGATTATAATATCATTGACTTAATAATTAATACTGATGACAGAACATTTGAATTATTATTCGA
>Ga0180432_10001893_pt1 | contig 32215 bp, 27 predicted proteins | sample SS_ome_10_FD_132414 | JGI IMG/M metagenome (GOLD analysis project Ga0180432, IMG submission 132414) | Hypersaline lake sediment archaeal communities from the Salton Sea, California, USA - SS_1_MS_2 metaG | ecosystem: Environmental > Aquatic > Non-marine Saline and Alkaline > Hypersaline >...
GACGGCCACGCCATCGCCAACACCCACGCTGACGGCTACACCATCGCCTACACCCACGCTGACCGCCACGCCATCGCCCACACCAACGCTGACAGCCACACCGTCTCCTACACCTACGCTGACGGCCACGCCATCGCCAACACCCACGCTGACGGCTACACCATCGCCTACACCCACGCTGACCGCCACGCCATCGCCCACACCCACGCTGACGGCCACGCCATCGCCAACACCAACGCTGACAGCTACGCCATCACCCACACCAACGCTGACGGCCACACCGTCGCCTACGCCCACGCTGACAGCCACGCCGTCTCCTACGCCTACGCTGACAGCTACACCATCGCCGACACCCACGCTGACAGCCACACCATCGCCGACGCCAACGGTAACGGCCACGCCGTCGCCGACGCCAACGGTAACGGCCACGCCGTCGCCGACGCCAACGGTAACGGCCACGCCGTCGCCGACGCCAACGGTAACGGCCACGCCGTCGCCGACACCAACGGTAACCGCCACGCCGTCGCCCACGCCAACATCTACACCGACACCTACGCCGACACCGACATCCACGTCTACACCCACACCGACACCGACAGGTACACCATCGCCTTCACCCACACGAACCCCAGCGGATACTATATATGACCTGGCTACCAGCGGGACAACGTGGAATTCCACCACGCTTACATGGACGTCGCAGGGAGAAGGCGATGGCGAGAATGATATACGGTATCTGACAAACCCCATCACCAGTTATAACTGGGAACTGGCTTTCCAGCTTCTGGGGGAGCCGACACCTGCCCCTCTCTACGGGGAGCAGACGTATAATGTGAGTGACCTGGCGGCTGAAACTAAATACTTCTTCCGCATGCGGTACGCCGATGACCCGCCAGCTTTTTCTAACCTGTCTAACGAGGCCAACTGCACCACTTCTGAATGGCCTAGCGATATAATCTACAATCTGGTTGGTGTGAATAACAGCAGCGCGGAAGCCGCATGCTACGAAGGGGCGGTGGGACATTGGACCACTAAACCGGAGGGCCCCAACCTCGTCTTTAAGAATCCGATGAACGATTCGCAGTATGAGCAGGTGGAATCCAGCGATGATTCGCGCCTTATCACTACCAGCCCCGGCGGCTCGAACGATCCCATGATATGGTGCGAATTCGACATCTATGAGAACGTGAGCGATATAGTACGCATGGACTTCCTGTTCGAGGGCTATAACGAAGGTGGCACCGTGGACCATCAGGTATGGGTATGGAAACATTATGGTGCAGATCCGGGATGGGAGAAACTGGGCCCGTATGAGGTTGTCCCCGGAGGAAATGACACTACGTTTGAACGCTCGCTGATAACGGATAACTTCTCCGAGTACTTGTGGGATGGTGTGCGGCTTTACTGGGTGGTGATGGCTGACGGCAACGGTAACCGCATGGTGGTGGATTATGTGGAGGCGCGTATGGTGATACAGGAGCGCGATATCTCGCCTCCGGCCTCTGTATACCTGACAGCCGTGGGGGAAAGAGAGTGCGTTTATCTGAAGTGGACGGCCCCCGGAGATGACGATATCATAGGCATCGCTTCGAGCTATGACATGAGGTATTCCACCTCGGGCGAAATAAACGAGGGCAACTGGGGCAACGCCACCGAGGCTACAGGTGAGCCTTCGCCCGGCGAGCCGGGAACCCTACAGGATATGTTCGTTTACAACCTGAGCTCATCAAATACTTATTACTTCGCTCTGAAGACTGCGGATGAGGTGCCGAACTGGGCCAGCATATTCAACAGCCCCAGCGCGAAACCGGCAAGCAACGATGTTACACCACCCTCAGCCGTCACCGATCTGAGCTGCGGAAACATTACCGGGCGCAGCATAGAACTCAACCTCACGGCGGTCGCGGATGATTACAGAAGGTGGTGGACCGGCCCGGCCTACTACTACGATATCAGGCACTCTACCAGCGGTCCGGTGAATTCAAGCAACTGGAACAGCGCCACGCAGTACGTCGGTGAGCCCCGGCCGGGAGCACCGGGCAGGACGGATGTGTTCACGCTGACCGGGTTCAGCCCGCAGACAACCTACTGGTTTGCCCTCAAGGTGGGCGACGAGGTTATTAACTGGTCCGGTATCTCCAACAGCGCCAGCGCGACCACGGATGAGCCGTGGCCCCAGACGATCACTGACCTGTCAGTCGCTGCTGAGTGGGACAGGGTAAGGCTGTCATGGACCGCTCCTTACGAGGACTACAACAATAGCGGCAGCGGCAACTGCACCGAATACGATATCAGGTATTCCTACGTGCCCATCACAAACACCACCTGGAGCCAGGCGGTACAGTGTACCGATGAGCCCGTGCCCGGGACGCCGGGATCAACCGACGCTTTCGTAATCTCCGGGCTCGAGGAGGGCGAGACATATTACTTCGCTATTAAGGCTAAGGATGCAGTTGCGGACAACTGGAATGATCTCTCCAACAGCCCCAGCATCACTGTGCAACAGCCCGATCACGAAGTGGGAGACTGGTGGATGTGGTATGCCTGGTATGACGACCTGGGCACGCAGAGCGTACAGAATAAAGGTTACATAATACAGAATGTATTCGCGGTAAATGAGACGGTTCAGGTGCGCGTGAACAACAGCTCCAGTTACTTCAATGTTACCGGATGCACCCGCATGAACTGGAATGTCGACGATCGCAAGACGGAAGACGGAGGCTGGGGTGGTGTTCGCACGGAGTTTACCAACCGTTTGGATGTGACATCGGCAAAGGGACGCATGTATGATGCCGAGATGTGGACCGGGGCACGGGATGCCACCGTGAGGATCAGGCTGGACTCGATATTTGAATACTACGGTTTGCCATACGGCTTGCCGGATGAGGACGTCGCCATTGAGACGTGCTATACGTATCAGGGCAACGGGAGCGCTCCAGCGGCAGATGACGGATACCCGCTGAGTATCAACGATGTCATGGATCAGTATGAATACAAGGAAGTGGATTACGGCCTGATTGACCCTATTTATAGTGATTACGACTGGGAGGTTGTGAGCTTCTTTGAGAATTACAATGTCAGCGCCGAGACCAATATATCGGCCTGTGACCACGATGGCAATTACAGCAACGGGATATATGACGTGTATAAGCTCGATGTGGCCAAGGCGGGCGCAGGGAAGAGCGGATACTGGTACTCGCCGGAGGTGCACAACGTGGTGAGGAAGCTGGATACCACCACGTATTACGGGATGGAAGAATGGGGCATAGTCGCCTATGAGGTAGCAGATTTTACAAAAGAAGGCCTTACCGTATCAGCAGATAACGACCCTCCCAACGAGGGCGATACTCTCACAGTATCGATAAACGTCACCAACGATACCGGAGAGGAGCAAAAATTCAACATGCTGCTCCTCATCATGGATCTGAATGCCTCCACCCCGACGGACGGCGAGCCGTATTATAACGGGAAAACCGTGTATCCCAACATGTCAGCAGACCCCAATTCCACATGGCCGCATTATGATGCTATCAAGCAGACGTCCCTGCTGCAGCCCGGCGACAGCGAGACGGTGACCTGGAACAGCTGCTATACGATTCCATACAACAATCCGAATCACTGGTATGAGGTGTGGTGCTCCGGCGAGACCTACGGGCCGTGGGAGGCGGATTGATAACACGGCTGTTCGTGTCGAAAGCTTAGAGCCCCCGCGGCCGTGTCTCGCGGGGGTTCTCTCTTTCAGGGGGCTGTGGTAATATATAGGCATTACTGTGGTCAAATTAAAGGAGGAAGAATGGAGGTAAAGACCATACTGTCCGAAAAGGAGATGCCCACCCGCTGGTATAACATCCAGGCCGACCTGCCCAAGCCCATGCCGCCGGTGCTGCATCCCGGAACGGGCAAGCCCATCGGCCCTCAGGACCTGGCTCCGCTGTTTCCCATGGAGCTTATCAAGCAGGAGGTGAGCCAGGAGCGCTGGATAGACATACCGGAGGAGCTGCAGGAGATCTATAAGATCTGGCGCCCCTCGCCCCTTATACGGGCGCGCCGCTGGGAGAAGGCACTGGGCACGCCGGCGAAGATATACTACAAGTGGGAAGGCGTCAGCCCCCCGGGCAGCCATAAGCCCAATACGGCAGTTGCTCAGGCGTACTACAACAAGAAAGAGGGCGTCAAGCGCATCACCACAGAGACCGGCGCCGGCCAGTGGGGCAGCGCCCTGTCCTTCGCCTGCAACATCTTCGGCCTGGAGTGCAAGGTTTACATGGTGCGGATCAGCTACGACCAGAAGCCGTACCGCCGTATCATGATGGAGGTATGGGGGGCGACGTGTGTGCCCAGCCCCAGCCCGGAGACCAACGCCGGCCGCACCATACTGGAGCAGGACCCCAATTCGCCGGGCTCGCTGGGAATCGCCATCAGCGAGGCGGTGGAAGTTGCCGCCCAGAGGGAGGATACCAAGTACTCGCTGGGCAGCGTGCTGAACCATGTTCTGCTTCACCAGACCATCGTGGGGCTGGAGACGCATAAGCAGTTCGAGAAGATCGGGGAGTACCCCGATATCGCCATCGGCTGCGTCGGCGGCGGCTCAAACTTCGGCGGCTTTCAGATGTACTTCGCCCGCGACAAGATCGTCGAGGGCAAAAAGACGCGCATCATCGCGGTAGAACCCACCGCCTGCCCGACGATGACCAAGGGGCTGTACAAGTACGATTTCGGCGATACGGCATGCACCACGCCGCTGATAAAGATGTTCACCCTGGGCCACGGCTTCATCCCGGCCCCCATCCACGCCGGCGGGCTGCGCTATCACGGCATGGCCCCACTAGTTTGCCACCTTCACAAGCTGGGGATAATTGAGGCGGTGGCGGTACACCAGAACCCCTGCTTCGAGGCTGCCATCAGCTTCGCCCGGGCGGAGGGACACGTGCCGGCGCCCGAGACGGCGCATGCCATCAAGGTCACCATGGACGAGGCACTCAAATGCAAGGAATCGGGTGAAGCCAAGGTCATCGTGTTCAACAACAGCGGACACGGCCACTTCGACCTGGCATCCTACGAGAAATATCTGTCGGGCAAGCTGGAAGACTACGAGTTGCCGGATGAAAAGATCAAGGAGGCGCTGGCTCAGCTGCCGCAGGTCGGCGACTAGACACTCCTTTCAAAAACACTTTCAGTTCTGTATTGGTACCGCCCCTTGTGGCAAGGGGCGGTACTTTTTTACTTTTCCTTTACCCCGCAGGTGATATAATAGTAATTGGTGCCTGTGAAACGATAATGAAGGTCAACCCCTTTTTGCAGAGATTCGCCAACGTCGCCATCGCCTCGCTGCTGGTGGCGATCGTGGCCACGACGGGGGCCATTGCCTGCACGGTCAACGCTAACGATCAGGTATCCCTGACACCTACGCATACGGCACAGCCTGTGCCGACAACATATTTTTCGCTGCCCTCCATCACGGACATAGTGGAGGAGGTCAAGCCTGCGGTGGTCAATATACTTGTCGGGACCGTCAGCTACAATTTCTTCCTGCAGCCGGTGCCCACGGAGCAGGCAGGCACTGGGATAATCATCGATCCGCGGGGCTACATCGTTACTAACGCGCATGTTGTGGAGGGTGCCAACAGCATAACCGTCAGCCTGCCGGACGGCAGGGATTTCGAGGCCGTGATCGTGGGCACGGATCCCCTGACAGACTTGGCAGTCATCAAGATCGATGGCGGCGACCTGCCGACGGCTACCTTCGGCAACTCCGGCGCGCTGCGGGTTGGCGAATGGGTCATTGCCATAGGTAACGCGCTGGCGCTGAAAGGCGGGCCCACCGTTACCGTCGGCGTGGTGAGCGCCATGGGGCGCACCATCGATGCCGAGAGCGGATGGTCCCTGTATGACATGATCCAGACGGATGCTGCCATTAACCCCGGTAACAGCGGCGGGCCGCTGATAAACCTTCACGGGGAGGTGATCGGCATCAATACCGCCAAGATTGCATCCATAGAGGTCTCCGGCGTCGGCTTTGCCGTAAGCTCGGATACTGCCAGCCCGGTGATTGAGGAGTTGATCGAGAAGGGGTATGTCTCCCGCCCTTACCTGGGGATATCCCTGGTCAGCGTCACCCCGGCCATAGCCAACAGCTACGATCTTTTCGTGCAGGAAGGGGCGATGGTGTATCACGTTTCGCTGGATTCCCCGGCGTACGCAGCGGGGCTGAAGGCCGGCGATGTCATCGTGGAGATAGACGGCAGCATCGTGAAGACGGCGGACGATGTCATCCTGGCGATTCGCGGCCGCAGCGTAGGCGACAGGATCTATATCACCTACTACCGTGGCAGCAGCAAGAAGGATATGTCAGCGGTGCTGATAGAGCGTCCCCGCGACTAGCTTATCCGCTTGACGCCCAGCTCCATTTTCTCCCCGCCTATCCTGTGGCTCTCGGTATAGGCATCTTCCGGGATGCCGTCGAGAAGCTCCCGTGACAGGGTCTCCTGCTGGATGTAGCTGCCCCACGCCTGTAAAACACGCTCGATCATGTCGCTACGTTTGTAATATGTCGTTATATAGTCCGCGATATCGAAACCGGCGTTCTTGCGCATGGTCTGCAGGCGGTGCACTATCTCCCGCGCCAGCCCCTCATCGGCAAGCTCAGGGGTTATGGCAGTGTCGATGGCTATGAGATAGCCGCCCTCCTCGGATGTCTTCAGGCTGGCGTTGTCGGCAAGTCCCTCGGGCGAATCAACGAATTCTATAGCTTTAACGTTCAGCTCCTCGAGGATTTGAGCCTTGACCCGATCGATGCCCTCGCGCTCTGCGGTCGAATGTGCTCCGACGATGACCCTCGATAGCGGCTGTCGCACCTTGATGCCGGCGGCGCTGCGGGCGGAGCGACCCAGGCTGCATATCTTCATCGCCAGGTGTACATCCTCGGTCAGTCGCTGGTCTATCTTGGACATGTCGGCGGTCGGAAATTCTGACAAATGCACGCTGTCCGGGGCGCTTGGGTCATGCGCCCGCACCAGGTTGCGGTACATCTCCTCGGCGATGAAGGGGGTGAACGGGGCCATCAGCTTTGCCAGCGTGACCAGACATTCGTACAGCGTCGCATATGCCGACAGCTTATCGGCATCGCTCTCGCTCTTCCAGAAGCGGCGGCGGCTGCGCCGCACGTACCAGTTGGACAGGCCGTCCACGAATTCCTCGATACGGCGGCCGGCGTCGGTGGGGTTATAGCCCTCCAGACTGGCGGTTACATCGGCGATGAGCTGGTTCAGGTCGGATATTATCCAGCGGTCGAGCTCCGCCTCGATGGGGACGGCGGTCGCCGCGCTCGGCTCGAACCGATCGATGTTGGCGTAGGTGACAAAGAAGGAGTAGACATTCCACAGGGTGCCGAGGAAGCGCCGCTGCGACTCGCCCACCAGCTCCGCCGAGAAGCGGCGCGGGTTGCCTGCCGGTGACGACGTCAGCAGGTACCAGCGCAATGCATCGGCACCGTGCCTGTCGATGACCTCGGACGGCTGCACCACATTGCCCCGGGACTTGCTCATCTTTTCGCCCTCGGCGTCCAGTATGTGCCCCAGGCAGATGACGTTGCGGTAACATGGCTGGTCGAACAGCAGAATCGATATCGCGTGCAGGGTGTAGAACCATCCGCGCGTCTGGTCCACCGCCTCGCAGATATAGTCGGCAGGGAACTGGCGGTTACGTTCCAGCAGTGCCTGCGCCTGTTCAACCGACATGCTGTGGCAGTCGTGCCCCCAGGAGGCCACCGGCATGGCCCCGGAGTCGAACCAGGCATCGAGCACGTCGGGGACGCGCCTCGCCTGCCCGCCGCACTTGTCGCACCTGAAGACCACCCGGTCGATAAAGGGCCGGTGCAGGTCCATCGATTTGCCTGTCTGCTGGTCGGTCAGGAATGACGCTTCAGGTTCGCCGGCGACTTTGTCCTTCAGTTCCTGCAGGCTGCCGATGCACACGTCGCTGCCGCAGCCATCGCAGCGCCACACCGGCAGCGGCGTGCCCCAGTAACGCTCGCGGGAGAAGGCCCAGTCCACATTGTTCTCCAGCCAGTCGCCGAAGCGCCCGAGCTTGATGTGCTCCGGGTACCAGTTGATCTCCTCGTTGCCGGATATCAGCCGGTCCTTCTTGGCGGTCGTCCGTATATACCATGACGGCTTGGCGTAGTACAGCAGCGGGGTGGCGCAGCGCCAGCAGAAGGGGTAGGTATGCCGTATGGTCTCGCTGCGGTACAGCAACCCCCGCTCCTTCAGGTCGTCCAGGATCAGCGGGTCAGCGTCCTTGACGAATTTTCCGGAGAAAGGATAAGTGCCCTGGATGACGCCCTTGAGGTCGACATAGTCCCGCACGAAATCCAATCCTTTCGACACGCCGACATTGTAGTCATCCTCGCCGAACGACGGCGCAATGTGCACGATGCCGGTGCCGTCCTCCATGGAGACGAAGTCGGCGGAGATAACCTTGTATTGGAGGCCATCCCGTGACTCCTGTAAAATAAGGGCCCCTCTCTCGTCGAAGCGCTTACGCTCTATCCCATACTGGTGTGGATTATATAGCGGCTCGTAATTTACCCCATTAATAGTTGCTAGATTGTCTCCTTTTAACCTCTCCACCACTTCACAATCATCAAGTCCTGCCTGTTCTAAGAGAGCTGAAGCCAGTATTATATACTCGTCGTCTTTCTTCACTACGACATACTCGGCATCAGGCGCTACTGCCAAAGCTGTATTGCCTGGCAGGGTCCAAGGCGTCGTTGTCCAAGCAAGCAAGTAGACCGACTTATGCTCCTCCAAAAGCTCATTTAGTCTTTCTTGTACTTTATTCTCTGGTGTCAGCGAAGGAGCAACTTTGAACTTGATATACACCGATGGGTCGGGGGTGTTCTCCTCATAACCCAGGGCCACCTCGTGCGAAGATAGCGAGGTGCCGCAGCGGGGGCAGTGGGGGGTGACCCTGTAACCCTGGTACACCAGCCCCCTGTCCCACAATTGCTTAATGATCCACCAGCAGCACTCGATATAGTCGTTGGTCAGCGTCACGTACGGGTTGTCCATGTCAACCCAGTAGCCGATGCGCTCGGTGAGGCGGTTCCACTCCTCGACGTAGCGGAACACGCTCTCGCGGCAGCGCTGGTTGAACCTGGCCACGCCGTAATCCTCGATGTCGTCCTTGGATTTGAACCCCAGCTCCTTCTCTGTGGACAGCTCCACGGGCAGGCCGTGCGTGTCCCATCCCGCCTTGCGCGGGGCGCGGTAGCCCTTCATGGTCTTGTAGCGTGGTATCACGTCCTTGAACACACGCGACAGGACGTGGTGCACGCCGGGGCTGGCGTTGGCAGTCGGTGGGCCCTCGTACAGCAGGAACACGTTGCCCGGGTCGCGCTCCTCCACGCTGCGCTCGAATATGCAATTTTCTTTCCAGAACTGGATCACTCGCAGCTCCAGCTCCGGAAAATTTACCCTGCTGGATACGGGTTCAAACATCTCGGGACTTAACCTCTTTTCAGCATGTTCATCGAGTTCGGGCTGCCTTCCGGCGTCGAGGAAACATCTCGGTTTATCCTGTTCGTGCGGGTTTCACAAAAAAAGCCCGCCCCACCGGGACGAGCTGTGATGCCCGCGGTACCACCCCTTTCCCCATAATCGGGGCACTCGTTTCAGACATTTCCCATGTCTCCGCCATGCATAACGGACGGCGGCTCCGTCCAGGCCTACTCGCCCGATGCAGAGGGCTTTCGGCTGGCGGCTCGGGAGGGATTTTGGGAGGAGCGGCCTGCGTCTGCTCGCATCGTACCAGACTCGCTGTGCGCCTTTCCCCTCTTACTCTTCTCCGTCATCGCCTTTAAATGTTCAGTTTTTACATAAAGAGATTATCACGCTGTTGTGTCCCGGTCAACGCCGGCTCACTTTTTCCTGATGGTCACCTTGCGCTCGTCGCCGAAGCCAAGGCTCTGGGTGATAACGCCCGGGTGGTCCCTGAGCGCCAGGTGGATGATGCGCCGCTCGTTCGCCGGCATCGGCTCCATGGCCACCGGCTTGCCGGTAGCCATAACGCTCTCCGCCATACGCGCCGCCAGGATGTTCAGGGATTCGTAGCGGCGGTCTTTGTAACCCTCAACATCCACGTTGATGGGCACATGCGTTCTGAGCCTGTGGCTGACGATAAGGTAAGCGATAAACTGCAGCGAGTAGAGGGTGCTACCCCGCCTCCCGATGAGGATCCCGAGATCATCGCCCACGATGTTGAGCTTGACCGCCAGCTTCTCGCCGGGCAGTGGCTTTCCGTCCTCCACCTTCGCTCTGAGGTCCATCAGCGATAGCAGTTCCTCCAGCACTTCCCTGCCCGTCTCCCGAGCTGCCGCCATCACATCCTCTGGTGGGATACGCGTGACCTTTACCGTGACCTCGCTGCCGCCGAGTCCGAGGAAACCATGCTTGCCATGGCTCAGGACCTCTACCTCTACTTCGTCACGATTTGCGCCTAGCTCTTCGAGAGCGATATTTACGGCTTCTTCTTCTGTCTTCGCGCTTATCTCGATACTGTTTTCCTCCATGCTCCGCCCTCTGCTCAACTTTTTCCTGATGTTCGGCCAGTTTCTGTTCCTGAGCGGCCGCCTCAGGGGTCTCTACAACCTGATTTACAGTAGTGTCCGGTGGTCGGTTAAGTGATGGTAACCTGGTGAACATGGTTTTTACCGAGCCCAGAGAACCCCACCCGGTAATAAAATACTGCATGACTATGCCGATGATGTTGGATACCACCCAGTATAGCGCCAGCCCGCTGGGGAAACTGAGGGTGAAAAAGGCGAACATCAGCGGCATCAGCCACTGCATCATATTGTTTATCGATTGCTGGCGGGGGTCGGCTGTGGTCATGGTGGACATCTTTTGCAGCACCCACATGGAGACGGCAACCAGGACCGGCAATACGAAATATCTATCGGGCACGGCCAGATTGAGCCACAGGAAGTGCGGGTTGAGGGGCACTGCCTCATTGACCGCCGACAGCGAATACAGCATCTGGGAAAGCCCCAGCAACTCCTCCGGGGAGGCCGCCAGCGCCTTGAGTATCGATTGATACAGGGCTATCCATATGGGGAGCTGCAGCAGCATCGGACCCAGGCAGCCCAGCGGGTTAATGCCGCTCTCCTTGTACAGCTTCATCATCTCCTGCTGGAGCTGCTGCTTGTCCTTGGCGTACTTCTTCTGCAGCTCTGCCATCTTTGGCTGCAGCGTGGACATCGCCTTGGTGGAGCGCAGCTGGCGCAGGGTCAGCGGCAGCATCAGCAGCCGCACGATGATCACCAAGATGATAATGGCTATGCCGAAGTTGTCAAACAGGGCATTGGAGAGCAGGATGAGGAAATTGAGCATGGGGCCCAGCAGGATCAGGTTCCACAGGTCTACGATCCCGTAGCTGAAGGAAACGATCAGCAGCGCTACTGCAATGAGGATGATTATCAGGGTCTTCCTGCTGAAACCCTTGAACGGCATGCCTGGAGACGGCTTACTGACCACCGGTTGATACGCTCCATTTAGTGTTGCCTGATTCTACATACAGGGCATATATTTTCTGGTTCGCTGCGTGAACGTATACCACATCCTCCCCTTTGCTGTTGGTATGGCCATATAGCGATGCCCGGATCTGGGTCGGTGGCTCCCCCAGCGTCTTCGACCATAGCTCTGCACCGCTGCTGGCATTGAAGGCGCTGACCCTGCCGCTCTCCGTCCCGGCGATAACCGTATCTCCCATGAGCACTATGTCTCCCCTGATCTGCCCGCCCGCTTCCCTGGACCAGATAAGGTTACCGCTGTCCGCGTCCAGGGCGTACAGGTTGCCATCGAGTGAGCCGGCGATGATGCTGCCGTCATAAGCCACCGCCTTGCCCCAGAACCAGTTGTCCGCCTGATATGGGGTGAACCCCCCCTTCTCTTCGCCGGTCTCGATATCTACGGCATAGAACCGGCGATCCAGCGCCCCAAAGTACAGGCTGCCGTTGTAAATGATAGGCGTTGCCGCAATGGCCCCTCGCGCTTCGAAAGGAGAGGCCCATACCTCGCTTCCATCGCTGGCGTTGATAGCGTACATCTTGTGGTCGAATGACCCGATGTACACTGTGCCGCCGCTAGCCAGGGGGGTAGCCCAGACTTGGTCGCCGGTTTGGAATGGTGAGTTCCACGCCTGCTGCCCGGTGGTGGTATTGACGGCGTACAGATTGCCATCGGAACAACCGACATACAGCGTGCCATTGCAGGCTACCGGCCCGCCGATGATGGACTCTAGATTGCCCTCGGAGGGGAACCACCACATGCGGCTGAGCCCTTCTGTGGAAAGGGCATATATACGGCCGTTATATCCGGCGGCAAACAAAACCCCACCGTCCACGAAAGGCGACCCGTAGAAATAGGTTAGCGAGGATTCATCCGGGTAGGACCAGCTTCTCAGTCCGAACGAGTCGATGTCTTTTATGGCAACTATGCGCCCATCCATGGACCCGATGTACAAGATTTCGCTCGGGGTGTCGCCGGAGGAGATATTTGCCACTGCGGGGCCAGACCAGCCTCTGGGGGGCGTGCCGCCTCCCGTACACGTGCTGCCAGGTAGGCATCCTGAAGCGGCCAGCCCGGCGCCTATCGCCAGTATGAGTAAAAGCAGTATTTTTATCTTCATTCAGGATCTTTTTTCAGTCTCAACGCACCGGGTCGTAGCCGCCGGGATTGAACGGATGGCAACGCGCCAGCCGCCGGGATCCCATCCAGAACCCCTTCAAGAACCCGTATCTCTCGATCGCCTCATACATATATTGTGAACATGTCGGCAGGTACCGGCAGCGATGGGCGGTTGATTGTGAGATAGTCGCCTGATATATATGGATTAATCCCAGTGCGATTCGTTTCAATCCCGCCCCTCTGCGTTTTCCAGCAGTTTCGCTCTCGCCAGCACGCTCGATACCGCCTTCAGTATATCGCCGTAGGACGCCGTCGCGGCTGTCCGCCGGGCTACGAAAACCATGTCCCAGCCCTGCTTGGTGGGGGTGTTTCGAATTGCCTCCCTCATCCGTCGCTTCACCCGATTGCGGGCTACCGCACACCCCACCCGCTTGCCCACCGCGAACCCGTACCGGTTCAAACCGAGGTCGTTGGGGAGCGCCCGCAGCAATAATATCTCTGTAGACCAGGACTTACCTTTAGTATATACGGCAGTGAAATCCAGCCTGGAACTCAGCCGCGCGATCCGCGCCATCCCGACACACTGCCTCAACCCGATACCGTGAGCCGATAGCGGCCCTTGAGCCTCCTCCTGCGAAGCACGTCGCGGCCCCCCCGCGTCGACATTCTGGCGAGAAAACCGTGCACCCGTTTCCGGGGTATCTTTTTAGGTTGCCACGTTCGTTTCGGCATGATACGATTATACTTCACCGCAATAGGGGTGTCAAACAGGTGTGCTCGAAAGCCGATATGCGGCTCCAGACCCATCTCCCAGCCGATAGAATGCTATGGACTTATTTCCAGTTTGTATAGTATAATAGCTGCGGTTTTTACCCCGGGAGGATAATGTGGAACGAGAGGAATTAAAAGCAAAGAGACGAGAAGTTGCTGGCAAGCGGGTGCGCTTCATTCGACGTCAGGGGATGATCCCGGCGAACCTGTATGGTCCCAACCTGGAATCCATCTCTTTGGAGATAGAGACGGCGCCGCTCAGACGTATGCTCACAAAGGTTGGCCGTAATGCGCTGATCAACCTCAAGGTGGACCACGATAAGAAATCGCGGATGGTGATGGTGCGCGATATCCAGCACGATCCGTTGACAGATGCGTTGTTGCACGTGGACTTTTTCCAGCCGGTGATGACCCACAAGATAAAGGCGGATGTGCCCCTGCAGTTCATCGGGGAGGCGCCGGCTGCCAGGAGCCGCCGCGCCATAATGATCGAGAGCATGACCATGCTGCATGTGGAGGCCCTGCCGGCTGACCTGCCGCGCCACATAGAGGTGGACCTGTCGGTGCTGCGGGAGCTGGAGGAGGCGATACACGTGCGCGATATCAGGCCGCCCGAAGGGGTGGAGATCCTTTCTGATCCGGATCAGGTGATCGTGAAGGTAATGGAGGCCAAGGCCGAGGTGGTGGAGGAAGCGGCGGCGGCTGAGGCCGAGGTTGTGGGAGAGGAGGAAGCGCCTGCGGAAGAAGGGGCTGCTCCTGACGAATCGGGGGCAAAGGCCAGGAAGAGGGAAGAATAGCTTTAGCCAGTCGACAGTCGATACTCAACGGGGCCTCGCACAGGCCCCGTTGTTGTTGTACTACACAGGATTTCGATGTCGCTTCTGGACCGCCGTTTCGCTCGCTTGTAATGCAACGGGCGACGTCCCTGCGGCGGCGATAATAGGACGGGGGATTACGCCTGTTCTCAGCTTGAAGGACGTTTCATGAATTTAGCCTTCATTGCCTCGATTTCCTGTTGCCTCTGGTATTCCTCTCTGGAGATGGGCTGACAGGACTTGAGCTGACCGCCCACCACCTCTATGGAAAAAGGCGCCTGGCATTTCCAGCATGTGTACAGGCCTTTGTAATCCGGCTCCAGGAGCGATATGCGGCCTTCGGTGTCACACTCGGCACACTTTATGGTTAACGCTGCCATGCTCCAACCTCCTGATCAAGCTCGCGAGCCATGTTGGTCAGAAGTATAACACATATTGCTGCGAGATGCCCATCGCCCGTGTCCCCGAACAGCTTGTAACAGGGAGTCGTCAGCGTGTTTTATGCTGGTCAGTATCGGGGAACTGAGCAGACGTCGGCAGTGATCGCCCTGTATCGATATCGGAGAGTAAAATGTCGATGGTGATCTCCCCCGGTTGTGTGACTAAAGTCATGGTGAATCGCGCATTGCTGCTATATCATTGTCTCGCCGTTGACATCGGGACATCTAGCGGCGGGGGTGATACAGATGAAGGTTACATGTTCGGGACAGGATTTCAGGAACCTGCGGGTGGAGCTCTACCGCTGTCCCAAATGCGGCTATGAGGTGGAGATCTTCTCCAACGAGACCAGGGTGAGGTGCCCAAAGTGCAGGCAGTGGGTGTACCGGGAGAAGCTGCCATCGTGTATCGAGTGGTGCGCTTCGGCACGGCAGTGCCTCGGCGAGGAGCGCTGGAAGCGATTGATGGGAGCGGATTAATAGGATAGACTGAACGAAAATGCCGCTAGGGGGTAAAACATGAGCCAACATAGGGGATCGAACATAGACGAGTCCATGGAGCGGGAGATACGGGCGGTGCTGGTGGGTGGTAAGCTGCCGTGCGCTGCGGCGTTCGGGGTGGCAAAGAAGCTGGGCGTATCGCCCGGCGATGTCGGAGACGCGGCAAATCGATTAGGCATCAAGATAGCCAGCTGCCAGCTGGGGTGTTTCCCGTAACAGGCCTCTGGTCGAGGGGGTGCCAGATGACGGCGAAGACGCTGAGGAAGATAATCCGGATCGATGAGGATAAGTGCGACGGCTGCGGCGCCTGCGTCCCGGCCTGCGTTGAGGGGGCCATCTCCATCGTGGATGGCAAGGCGCGGCTGGTCAGCGAAACGTACTGCGACGGGCTGGGCGTCTGCCTCGGCGAGTGCCCGCGGGGGGCCATCACCATCGAGGAGCGCCCGGCCGAGGCGTTCGATGAGGTCGCTGCCAAACGACATATGCAGGAGGATCGAGTCGAAAAGCAAAGGCTGCCCTGCGGCTGCCCGTCGTCCACGATAGCCAACTTCGACCGGACGGATGTGTCGTCGGCGACGCCGGGAGATGGCGAGCGTCCGCAGTCGCTGCTGGGACACTGGCCGGTGCAGCTCACGCTGGTGCCGCCCGGGGCGCCGTTCCTGCAGGGGGCGGACGTCGTGCTGTCCGCCGACTGCGCGCCCTTCGCCTATGCCGGCTTCCATCGGGAGTTCCTGCAGAGTCGCGCTCTGCTGGTCGCCTGCCCAAAATTGGACGACTGGCAGGCGCATCTGGACAAGCTGTCCAAGATATTGCGCCAGTCGACCGTCAGGAGCATCACCATCGTCCGCATGGAGGTGCCGTGCTGCTCCGGGCTGACCACCATGGCGCGGCGGGCGATAGCCGCCAGCGGGAAAGACGTTCCGCTACGAGAGGTGACGGTCGGCGTCAATGGAGAACTGTTATAATGTACCTCATCATCGTATAGTTTAAGGAGGAGGACGAGATGGAGCGCGACCGCATATCACAGCACGAGTCTGTGATTAAAGTCTACGACAGGATAAAGCAGGACGGCATGACCAATATCTGGGACCGCTTCGAGGCGCAGGGACTGGGGAGCGACCCGGACAAGCGCTGCCCCTTCTGCATGGGAGGAGTGCGCTGCGACCTGTGTTCCAACGGGCCGTGCCGCGCCGATGCCGAGAAGGACAAGCGCGGCGTGTGCGGCATCACCGCCGACGGCATGGCCATGCGCATGATGCTGCTGCGCAACATACTGGGGGCTTCCACATATCATTATCATACCGAGCAGACCCTCAGGACGCTGCGGGCCACTGCCGAAGGTCGCACGCCCTTCGAGATCGCAGAGAAGGGGAAACTGAAGACGTTCGCCGGCAGGCTGGGGGTGGCGACGTCGGGAGGGGACAAGAGGGTCGCCCTGCGCCTGTGCGATTTCGTCGAGACGGACTTCAACCGCAAAGCCGACGAGCCCAGCCTCATCGTGGAGGCGCTGGCGACCGAGGAGCGCAAGGCGCTGTGGCGGAAGCTGGACATCTTCCCCGGCGGCATCTACGGGGAGATGCTGCGTGCCAGCAGCTCGTGCCTCACCAACGTCGACGGCAACTACGTCAGCCTAGCCCTCAAGGCCATGCGGCTGGGTGTGGCCATGGCCTACCAGAGCCAGATAGTCAACGAGTTCTGCCAGGACATCCTGTTCGGCATACCGCGGCCGCATAAGATGCGCGTCGACCTGGGCGTGCTCGACCCGGATTACGTGAACGTGCTGCCCAACGGGCACGAGCCGTTCCTCGGCTTCGCCATGGTGCAGCTGGCGCGACAGGCGGAGTGGCAGGACAGAGCCAGGGCAGTAGGGGCCAAGGGGCTGCGGGTCATCGCCAACATCGAGACAGGGCAGGAGATGATCCAGCGGTGGAACATGGATGACGCTTTCTACGGATTTACCGGCAACTGGATCATGCAGGAGGCGGTGCTGGCCAGCGGCTGCGTGGACCTGTTCGCCTGCGACATGAACTGCTCCATGCCCATCGATCCGGCCTACGCCGAGAAGTACAAATTCAAGCTGATCCCGGTAAGCGACCTGGTATCGTTCGAGGGGGTGACCGACCGCATCGATTATCAGCCGGCGAAGGCTCAGGAGCAGGCGGCGCAGCTGCTGCAGATGGCCATCGATAATTTCAAGGTGCGGCGCTCGTCGGTCGAGCCGGTGACGGCGTTGCCGCAGGGGGAGGCCGTCGTCGGCTTCTCCACCGAGAGCATACTGGAGGCGCTGGGCGGAAGCCTGGAGCCGTTGCTGGCGGCGATCAAGGACGGCACGATTAGAGGGATCGCCGGCATGGTGTCTTGCACCACGCTGCGGGACTCGGGGCAGGACGTGCACAGCGTGCGAGTCGCCAAAGAGTTGATCAAGCGCGACGTGCTGATACTCTCCATGGGCTGCGGCAACGGCGCCATGCAGGTGGCCGGCCTGTGCCATCCCGATGCCAGGGGGCTTGCCGGACCGGGGCTGAAGAAGTTGTGTACTGCCCTGAACATACCGCCGGTACTCAGCTACGGGACGTGCACCGACACCGGGCGCATGGCCGACCTGCTGGCGCACGTCTCGAGGGCGCTGGGCGGCGTGCCGATACCGGAGCTGCCGGTAGCCGCTGTCGCACCGGAGTACATGGAGCAGAAGGCCACCATAGATGCGGTGTTCGCCCTGGCGCTGGGGCTGTACACCTACGTCAATCCGGTGCCCACGGTGACCGGGGCGCCGCGCCTGGTCGATCTGCTGACCGGCGGTTGCCAGGAAGTCACCGGCGGCCAACTTAACGTCGAGAGGGACGCGGTAAAGGCGGTGGACGCCATCCTGGCGCACATCGAGTCCAATCGTAAGAAGCTGGGCATTTAGGGTCGTAATATCTGCCGTCGCACGCTAGCTTGGCAGGATGGAACCGATGAAGTCGCGCTGGCCGCGGAGGAACTCGGCGATGTCCATGGGGCGCTTGCCCTCTAGCTGCAACTGTCGCAGTACCAGTATACCGTCGCCGGTCTGCACGCCAGCACCATCACCGTCGATGGGTATCACCTTTCCCGGTCGCTCGCGTTTTCCACGGAGCGGGGTCGCCGCCATGACCTTGAGCGTTTTGCCTTGCCATCGCGTATAGCAGCCGGGCCACGGCTGGAAGGCGCGCACCCTGCGCTCGATGTCGGCCGCCGGCATGCGCCAGTCGATCGCGCCATCGGCCTTGGTCAAAATCTTAGTATAGGTGGCATCCGCCTCGCGCTGCGGTTGCGGCTGAATCTCACCGCCGAACCAGCGTGGCAATGTCTCCATCATCAGTCTCGCTGACAGTTGAGCCAGCTTGTCGGTCAGCGACGCAGTGGTGTCGCCGGACTCGATGGGCAGCTCGCGCTGGGCCAGAACCGGCCCGGTGTCGATGCCCTCGTCCATGAGCATGATCGATGCGCCGGTCTCGGAGTCGCCGGCGAGGATCGCCGCCGGTATCGGCGTGGGGCCGCGATGGCGCGGTAGCATAGAGGGGTGCAGGTTGATGCAGCCGAACGGCGGGATGGAGAGGACATTCGGCGGCAGTATCAGGCCGTAGGATGCCACCACGATGGCGTCGGGTTTGAGCTGCGCCAACTGAGCGATGGCGTCGTCATCCTTGAGGCTGTGCACCTGGCGTACCTCGATGCCGTGCTCCAGCGCTACCCGTTTGACCGGTGAGACGGATAGCTCTCGCCCGCGACCTGCGGGGCTGTCAGGCGAGGTATAGACGGCGACAGGGCTGTAGTTGCCGGACAGGAGCAGCTCCAGCGACGGCACGGCGAAATCGGGTGTGCCCATAAATATGATCCGCATAGCAGCGCGTACATTCTAACATGGCATAGTTTACATAGCAAAAGAACCCTGAAATTGGTGCATAACTGGTGCAAAAACCTATTGACCATGCCTGGGGTTTCTGTTATCTTTCCATTTGCACCCGCTGAAATCCCCCCTCTCTGCCTCCTGCAATCCGCGTTCGGTGGTGCCATAGTCCTCAGGGCACGCTCAAGTTTATCGATTATCTGTGCAAACAGATCCGGTTGTAACTGCTGGATCAGGAGAGTGTAGCGTATGTTAGTAAAGGAATCGGCTAAAGAGATATGGGAGGCAGTGCTTGGGGAGCTTCAGTTGCAACTATCGAAACACAATTATGAAACCTGGTTGAAGGATACGTCAGGTTTGAGCTATGAGAACGGGCGGTTTGAGGTGGGGGTCCCATCACCGTTCAAGATGGAGTGGCTGGAGAAGCGCCTGGGCTCAACCATACAGAAAACCCTGATCAGCATTGTCGGCGATAAGGTCGAGGTGGAATTCCGCATCGATGGGGCAGAATCGCATGGCAAACCCGGCAGCAAGTCGAAGCCCACGGCGTTGACCGCTCAGAAGAAGTCGGGTACGAACGGATTCAATCACAAATACACATTCGAAACGTTCATCGTCGGCAACAGCAATCGGCTGGCCAACGCTGCGGCGCAGGCAGTTTCTGAGAAGCCGGGGCACATCTATAACCCGCTGTTCATCTACGGCGGTGTCGGGTTGGGCAAGACACACCTGCTGCACGCCATCGGGAATCATCTGGCGTATAACGGCCGTAATGTCCTGTATGTGAGCACCGAACAGTTCACTAACGAGTTCATCAAGGCCATCAGGGAGAGCAAGACCGAAGAATTCCGCAACAAGTACCGCAGCGTGGATGTGCTGCTCATCGACGATATACACTTCATCATCGGCAAGGAACAGACCCAGGAAGGATTCTTCCACACGTTCAATGATCTGCACAACGCCAGCAGCCAGATCGTGATCACCAGCGACCGTCCGCCAAGGTCCATGCCGCTGCTGGAGGATCGCCTGCGCTCCCGATTCGAGTGGGGTCTCATCGCCGATATACAGCCTCCCGACCTGGAAACCCGGCTGGCCATACTGCAGGCCAAGGCCGAAGAGAACGGAATCGCGGTGTCGCAGGACGTTCTTGACTTCATAGCGCGCCGGGTCCAGAAGAGCATTCGCGAGCTGGAAGGATCGCTGAACCGCGTAGTCGCCTTCGCCAGGCTCACGAAGGCGGAGCTTACCCTGGATCTGGCAACCAGGGCGCTGGCGGAGTTTCACGAGGCCGCGCCGCGCCGGGCGCTTACCCCGCAGACCATCATCGAGAAGACCGCGCGTTTCTACGACCTCGAGCCTGAGTCCCTGGTGGGGCGCAAACGCGATAAATCCACAGCGCTGGCACGCCACATCTCCATCTACCTGATTCGTGAAGAGACGGAAAGCTCCTTCAACGAGATCGGCCGGATGCTGGGCAACCGGGATCACTCCGCTGTGCTGCGAGGCTACGATAAGATTGCCTATGATATAAATACCACTCCGGGACTCCGCCGCGACGTCATAGAGATTCGCGAACGACTTTACGATAAAGGTGCCGCTTAAAAACTGTTAAAAATATATAAATTGGTGCATAACCATCTATTTTCGGTGCAAAACCCCTCCATTATGTGCATAATTTACCCGTTTTTATGTTAATGTTCCCCGTTTGCAGAAAGTGTTTTTAGCTGGATACAGTACGTATGGATGCTCACCTTTCTCGTATGTGCCGTCATATGTATGGATTGAACAGCATCCGCAGCGTGGCGACAGTCAGGACACTGTCTCATCCAGTCGTTCGGAGACGATAGTACCTTACATTCCTTCGTTCGAATTATCGAACTCATGTGTAGTGCTTTTTGCTGTGAATCTGCGTTGTATCGTTATATAATATTACTTGTGAGGTATCAGGGGGCACCTTCTTGATTGACAGGGTAGAGATTGAGGTAAAGGCTGGTGATGGCGGCAACGGCGTGGTAAGCTTCCGCCGCGAGAAGTATGTACCGCTGGGCGGGCCGGACGGTGGCGACGGCGGCCGTGGCGGCAATGTTATCATGCGGGCAGATACCGGGATGACCACCCTGCGACGGTTCCACCACGGCAAGAAGCGTTTCGAGGCGGAAAACGGGTCCAGCGGAGCGGGCAAGAAGATGCATGGCAGGAGCGGGCAGGACATGGTGCTTCATGTGCCGCTGGGCACGACCATATCGGTTAGGGGTGATGGCCAGTGGGTGGCTGTAGCCGATCTGACCCGGGCCGGGCAGGAGATCATCGTTGCCAGGGGAGGTCGGGGCGGACACGGCAACACCCGTTTCGCCACGTCGACGAATCAGGCGCCGCACATCGCCGAGAAGGGAGACCCCGGCGAGGAAGCCACGCTGTTGCTGGAGCTGAAGCTGCTGGCCGACGTTGGCATTATCGGACATCCCAGCGTGGGCAAGTCCACGCTGCTGGCGTCGGCGTCGGCGGCCAGGCCCAAAATTGCCGATTACCCTTTCACTACCACCGAGCCGGTGCTGGGCGTGGTTGACACGGGACAGCGTTCGTTCGTGCTCGCCGAGATACCGGGGCTTATCGAGGGGGCGCATCGCGGCAAAGGGCTGGGGCTGGATTTCCTGCGGCACGCCGAGCGCACCCGGGTGCTGATCCACCTGCTGGATGGCGGCTCCGAGCGGCCGCTGGCCGACCTGGAGCAGGTGAATCGGGAGATGTCTCAGTTCAGCCGGCTGCTGTCGCAAAAGCCCCAGATAATCGCGGTAAACAAGATCGACCTGCCGGAGGTCCGTGACCGCATGCCCCGGCTGGAGCGCGAGCTGAAGCGGGATGGCGAATCGGTGCATTTTATCTCCGCGGCGACCAGGGAAGGCGTAGAACAGCTCATGTACAGTGTTTGCCAGATACTGGATAGCCAGCCCGCGCCGCAGCTGGAGGAGGCGCTGGCGGTGTTTCATCCCCGGCCCAAGCGTGAGCCGGTCGTGGTTTCGCGGGAGGGGAAGGCGTTCAGGGTATCATCGCCGCAGGTGGAGCGCATGGTTGCCCGTATGGACCTGGCGAACCCGGAGGCCAGGGCATATCTCAGGACGAAGTTTGACCGCAGGGGCGTCACCGGCGCGCTGGAGAAGGCCGGGGTAAAGCCGGGCGATATCGTCTGGTTCGGCAAGATAGCCATGTTGTGGGAGTAGTTCGATCGCAGACGTAGGTATCATGGGCGGGACCTTTGACCCGATTCACCTGGGCCACATGGAGATAGCGGCGGAGGCCGTGCGGAGACTGGGTCTCTCCGACGTAGTGTTCGTGCCCGCCGGCGTGCCGTGGATGAAGGCGGGGAAGGAGTTAACGCCGGGCGAGCAGCGCCTGGAGATGGTCTACTTGGCAATCGCTGCCAACCCCAGCTATCATGTCTCCATGGTGGAGATGGATCGGGGAGGCCCTTCGTTCACGGTGGACACGCTGCAGGAACTGAAGCGTGAGCTGGGCGAGGGCGCCAACCTGTATTTTATTCTGGGCATGGACGCGCTGGCAGAGCTGCCGTCGTGGCGGGAGCCCCATCGCATCATCGAGCTGTGCCATCTCGTCGCAGCGAGGCGCCCCGGCAGCGCGGACATCGATGTCGAAGCTCTGGAGCGAGCTATTCCCGGTGTATCGGATCGCATCGTCATGCTGAACAATCGCATGGTCGACATAAGCTCCTCCGATATCCGCAGGCGGGTGTCTCGAGGATTGTCCATAGATAGTATGGTGCCGGAGGCGGTGGCGCAGTATATAAAGGAGAAAGCCCTGTATATCAAGGAGGTCTGAATTGTCTCCAGAACTACGGCAGAGGTTCCTGCAGCTGGTACGAGAGCTGGCCGTGCTGCGCGGCGATTTCACGCTGGCGTCGGGTGAGAAGGCAACGTACTTCTTCGATATGAAAATGGTGACCCTGCATCCGGAGGGGGCTTACCTCGTGGGGAAGCTGGTGTATGAGTCGATCGCCGATGCTGCGGTTGACGCTGTCGGCGGGCTGACGCTGGGTGCCGACCCTATCGCGGCGGCGGTGGCCGTGGTCAGCCACATGGAGGGCAGGCCGATACCGGCCTTCATCGAGAGGGGCGGGAGCAAGGATCACGGCACGCAGAAGTCTATCGAGGGTTACATGCGGGAAGGCAGCCGCGTCGTCATAGTTGAGGACGTCATAACCAAAGGAGGCGCCACGCTCAAGGCCATCGAGCTTGCGGAGGCGGCCGGTTGCCGTGTGGTGAAGGTGGTGGCGCTGGTGGACCGCCATCGCGGGGGCAGCGACGAGGTGCGGCGCCGCGGCTACGACTTCGTCGCCATACTGCATGCAGATGCCGGGGGCGAACTATCGCTCGGCTGATACAGAAAGGATGTCATCATGTGTCCATCGGAGAGCGAGATTTTCGACAGCGTGCTGGATAATGCGGTGGAGCTGGATGAGGAGCCGAAGCGTCCCGTCGGTGGTATTCTATTAACCATTCTGCTGTTCCTGCCGCGCCTGCTGCTCAGGATAATCGCCTGGCCATTAAGGTGGCTCGGCAGAGGGATGCAGCCCTGATCCCATCGGGGCAGCCCTGCATGGCATTCGTCTTGCCGAGTTGACAAATATGGCCATATTCATTAACCTTTCGCATATGGGACGGCGGAAGGTGAGGACGAGACTGTTATCGCTGGCGGCTCTGCTTATCGGTTGCGCGCTGCTGGGTGGCGTCGCCTGTGGCGGTGGGGTGACGCTCAAGCCCCCGCCCAGGTTCCCCACGCCTACCCCTTCGCCAAGCGCTCTGCCGACAGAGACATTTGTGCCCTCTACGCCGTCGCCCACATTTACCTGGTCGCCTGAGATCGCCTATTACGTGAAGATACGTTACATTAAATTCAAGGGCGATTTACCCTTCACCGAGGCAGACGAGTACGTGAGTATCCGTAACGAGGGGGATAAGCCGATAAACCTGGAGGGTTGGGTGTTGAAGAACATAACCGAGGGCAACGCCTCCTTCACCTTCCCGTTCTTCATCCTGAATCCCGACAGCACCTGCCGAGTATACACGGACCAGTATCACGCGGATTGGGGCGGGCTGCGCTTCAAGTCCAAGGTGCCGATCTGGAATAACAGCCAGCCGAATGTGGCAGCGCTGTACGATAGCCGGGGCAACCTGATATCGGAGCGCAGCTACGTGCCGTGAGCGCCGGCTCGCGCGAAGTCGTGTGTTAGAAGGTGCAATCTGCCTCTGCGGGGGCTGACTGCATCAGTCGAGGCAGGCTTCAGTACAGGGCCGCTGTATCAGGAGGAGAACAATGCGCATAATGCGGATAATCGCGATATCTCTGGTCGTCATCCTGCTCCTTCCCCTGCTCGCGTGCGGCGATTCGACGCCACCGCCAAAGCCAACGGTCAAGCCCACGCAGAAGCCGCCGGCCACTGCGACGGCGGTGCCGACTGCAACGCCTACCCTGTCACCCACGCCCACGGCGACGCCCTCGTATTCGGTGTACATATACGAGATCAACTACAAGGGCGATCCGCTGACCAATGAGGCGGATGAGTATGTGGTGATTATAAATACGGGGACTGAGTCGGTGTATATGGGTGAATGGGTTCTGAAGGACATCACCGACGGCTACCCGTCGTTCACCTTCCCGCATTATTACCTTGAGGCGAAAAGGATGATACGGGTGTACACCAAAAAGAACGATGCCGACTGGGGTGGCTTCCGCTTCAATTATAACGAGGGCATCTGGAACAACAGCCACCCGGACGTGGCCGCGCTGTATGATAAGCACGGCAATCTGGTCTCCCAGGCGACGTACGAGATCAAGTGAGACGTGAGAAGGGGTGAGGGGATGAGAATAAATAGGTCGGTCCGGTCGGTCGTATTATTGCTGCTAGCGGGGGTTGCCATCGGTGCCTGTTCCTGTGGCAATTACAATCCCGGCGCTCCGATAGAGCAGTCTAAAGAGAGTGCGTACAGTGTGGTGAAGCCTCAGATTCAAAACGCTGTGACTGCCTACATGGTTGAGAATCTGGGGGACAGTCCAACGATTATAGGCTCCTATGAGGTTATCGCTCCCATTGGTAAAATCGATGCCTATGTGTTTGATATTTGCGCAATCGTTGGCGCGGGAGGACTATTGCGCGATGTTCCCGACGGCTGCGCTCAGCTGCCCGGCTCTGATAACGATAACTTCGATGCGGGGAATTGCAGCCCGCCTGTGGTGGGCCACTATATCTGGGTTATCGATGTGGCCGGAAACGTGTTCTCGATATGCGACGAGAACCTGGACGGCACGCTTGAAGGAAACGAACTTGCCGATGGATTCCACTACAACATCTGGCCGTGACGTGAGAAGGGGGTGAATGTATGAAGAACAGCCAGATCGTGTTGCTCTCCTTCGCACTCCTGTTTCTTGTAATAGTCGTGATACTAATAGTGATGGTGCGCTCCGAACCCTCAGGGGAGGTGGTAAATGGGGGGCAGGAGGACACCGCGAGGAGCTACGCCTACGAGGCGGGGAAGGGAAGCATCCAGTCGGCGGTCGACAATTACTACAACATCGAAGGTGACCTGCCGGTGCTGGAGGCGACCATAGCCGTCGGCGGGCAGGAGTACTACATTATAGACGTGTGCGCGCTGGTGAACCACGAGCTGGAGCTGCTGATGGACGTGCCATCCTCATGTGCGTCGGTCGACGGCGCGGACAACGACAACTGCGACGGCGGGGGCTGCACCTGCGGCGGCGGGCACTACGTGTGGCTGGTGGACGACTACGCGCACGTCCACTCCGTCTGCGCCGGGGAGGCCTGCGATGCCAGCGACGCCGACGGCAACCAGGGTGTCTGGCCGTGAGCAGGGGGTGAGGGGATGAAGGATAGTGCAGATAAATAGAGCAGAAACACAGCACAATTTACAGGAATCAAAGGCTTATAGAAGAATAGCTTTTAAAATAGGGTTGATATGCTTTACTATCGGCTTGACAGTATCCTACATATTTTTAATTTTAGCTCTGGATGCAGGTTTTGCAGAAGATTGGAATGAAGTACGGATTTATGGGATTATTTTATATGTTGGTATTTTTGCAGCCTTTATGGGCATAGTTATTTTGTTTGCTGCTTTGATGATGCATGTCCAATGCAGATATTTAGAACAGCAGGCGAAGAAACTTAATGACGTACCAAACGGTGGAATTGGTGGTGAGCGAGACGTGGAGAAGGAGATTTCGTTTTAAATGTCCAGGTTCTTGACGCTCTTGGCGTGCGCCTGGATGAAGGCCTTGCGCGGCGGGACCTCGTCTCCCATCAACGTCTCGAATATCTTATCCGCTTCCACCGCATCCTCGATGGTTACCTTCAGCAGCGTGCGCGTCTCGGGGTTCATGGTGGTCTCCCACAGTTGCTGGGCGCTCATCTCGCCGAGGCCCTTGTAGCGCTGCACGCTGGCCTTCTTGCCCTTGGCTTGCCTCAGGATCATCTCCTTCTCGCCCTCGCTGAATACCCAGTTATGCTCCTTGCCGATGGAGACGCGGAACAGCGGGGGCTGCGCGATGTACAGGTGCCCCTGGTGGATCATCTCGGCCATGTGGCGGAAGAAGAAGGTCAGCAGCAGGGTGCGGATGTGCGCGCCGTCCACGTCGGCGTCGGTCATGATGATGATGCGGTTATAGCGCAGCTTGGCGATATCTATGACGTCGTCGATGCCGATGCCCAGCGCGGTGATTACCGTGCGTATTTCCTCGTGGGCCAGCATCTTCTCCGGCGACGCCTTCTCCACGTTGAGGATCTTGCCCTTGAGCGGCAGTATGGCCTGGAAGCGCCGGTCGCGGCCCTGCTTGGCTGAGCCGCCGGCGGATTCGCCCTCTACCAGGAACAGCTCGCACTCCTCGGGGTTCTTATCCGAGCAGTCGGCCAGCTTGCCGGGCAGCGTGCCGGTATCAAAGGCGTTCTTGCGCAGCACCAGGTCGCGCGCCTTGCGCGCCGCCTCCCGGGCGCGGGCGGACGTCATGCACTTCTCGATGATGCGCCTGGTCTCCGCCGGGTGCTCGTCGAGGTACAACGCCAGCCCGTCGACCACGGCCGTCTCAACGTGGCTCTTGACTTCAGGGTTGCCCAGCTTGGCCTTGGTCTGTCCCTCGAACTGGGGCTCGCCCACCTTCACGCTTACGATGGCCACCAGCCCCTCGCGGGTATCGTCACCGATGAGATTGGAATCGTCGTCCTTGAGCAGCTTCTGTCCGCGCGCCTGGTCGTTGAGGACGCGGGTCATTGCCGTGCGGAAGCCGGTGAGGTGCGTGCCGCCGTCCTCGGTGTTGATGCAGTTGGCGAAGCCCAAAGTGGTCTCGGCGAAGCCCTCGTTGTACTGGATGGCGACCTCGACCTCGGTGCCGTTGACTCGTTTCTCGATGTATATCGGCGGGTGCAGCACCGGGCGGTTCTTGTTAAGGTGACGGGCGAAGCTGGCGATTCCGCCCTCGAAGTAGAAGCTGACCTCCTGGTCGATGCGCCGGTCCTCGAAGTGTATGGTGACGCCCTTGGTCAGGTAGCACATCTCGCGGAAGCGCTGCGCCAGTAAGTTGAAGTCGTATTGTATCTCGCTGAATATCTGCTCGTCGGCGAGGAAGCAGGTGGTGGTTCCACTGCCGGTCGATTCCCCCACTTCTGTTACCTGGCCCTGGGGCACGCCGCGGCAATACTCTTGCCGATAGCGTTTGCCGTCGCGCCTGACCTCGACCCAGAGTTCGGAGGACAGGGCGTTGACCACCGATGCGCCGACGCCGTGCAGCCCGCCGGACACGGCGTAGCTGCGCTTGTTGAATTTGCCGCCGGCGTGCAGTGTGGTCATCACCGCCTGCAGCGCGGAGGTACCGGTAATCGAGTGGTTCTCCACCGGGATGCCGCGCCCGTTGTCCGATACCGTGACGCGGTTATCCTTGTCGATGACCACTTCTATGCGGTCGCAGAAGCCGCCCAGCGCTTCATCGATACTGTTGTAGACGATCTCCTGCACCAGGTGATGCAGTCCGCGGGAACCGGTGGAGCCGATGTACATGCCCGGGCGGCGCCGCACCGCCTCCATCCCGCCCAGAACCTCGATATCCTCAGCGGTGTAACCGCCGTTACCTTTATCGTTAGGGTTTACCCTGGATGTCTCCTTCTCTTTATCTTCTATAACCAAAAGCGACCTCCGCTAAAAAAAACAGGTTCCGCCCCGGTGAAAATCACCAATTGGCGAAACCTGAAAAACCAACTGCTCCGGACATTAAATAATTATATCACAGTTAAATATGAAATGCAAGTAAAAATGGAGAGTTTTTACGATTAGCCCGCAATGTGGGCTTAACTTCCAGCATTTTTCAGGGTTGAAATCGCCGTGTTAAGTTGTCGGGGGTGCACTGGCAGCGGATTCGATATGGGCTTGCATCGGATTACGAGGGATGACGAAACCCCGGCGATTTTTGAGGCTTCAAGACGGAGAAATAGTGTTGTGGGATTATCTGTCGGCGATGCAGGCTTTTTGTGCCCGTCCTGCGCCGTCTGGGGGCAGAATCGCCCGTGGCCGGCCCCCGATTTTTCTCGCCGGCAGAAAAATGCCCGGATATCGTTCCAGTCTTGCGGTTGACGTCGGCGTAAATCGCATATATAGTTTTCACATGCTCAGCGACAGGAGGGATAACAATGTTTTCGGTCGATGGTGACAGATGCAATTCCTGCGGCATATGCGTTGACGAGTGCTCGCCGCGCCTTATCGTGATAGATGCTCCGAAATCGCTACCGCACCGCATAGCGGGCGGCGATGAGCTGTGCAACAAGTGCGGCCACTGTGTGGTGGTGTGCCCCACCGGGGCTATCGCCACCGATGTGATGGCGCCGCAGCAGTGTGAGACGTTCGACAGGAAGCTGCTGCCGTCGACGGAACAGGTAGAACTGCTCCTGAAGACGCGCCGCTCGATACGCACGTATAAAGATAACACGGTGCCCCGCAAGACGCTCAAGAGGCTGATAGACATCGCGCGATATGCGCCATCCGGCCACAACTGGCAGCCGGTGAACTGGCTGGTCATCGAGAACCCGGAGCAGACGCGGCGACTCGGCGGGATGGTGGTGGACTGGATGCGCTCCATCGTCGAGTCCAAGCCGGAGATCGCTAAATCGATGCGCTTCGACCGCATCGTGGCAAACTGCGACAGCGGCATCGACATCATACTGCGGGAGGCGCCGCACGTCGTGGTGGCGCACTGCGACAAGCAGTACGGAGCGCTGGGGCAGTCGGCGTGTGTTATCGCGGCCACGTACCTGGAGCTGGCGGCGTACGGGATGGGGCTGGGGGCGTGCTGGGCGGGGTATTTCCAGGTGGCCTCGAACTCCTACCGGCCACTGGTGGCGGCGCTGGCCCTGCCCGAAAACCACCAGGTGCACGCAGTGCTGATGCTGGGCCACCCCAAGTATCGCTATGACCGTATCCCACGCCGCAACGAGCCGGCGATAATCTGGAAATGACACCGCTTGTTTAAAAGGGGAGGTGCGATCCGATGCGAGAAACGTATTCGAGGGTAATCTTGTCGGCGATGTGCCTTGTCGTGCTGCTCTTGTTCGGCTGCGGGGGTAGTGGGTCGGGTATAGTCGAGCCGACCCCCACGCCGACGTATGATACCTTCGATGAGGCGGCGTTCAGCGATCCACCGTTCGCATATTACCCCTACGTGCGCTGGTGGTGGCCCGGCGGTGCGGTGGATGCAGTCGAGCTGAGGCGGGAGGTAGCGTTTTTCCGGGACGCCGGCTTCTCCGGGCTGGAGGTGCAGGCGTATCGCTTCGGGTTGACGCTGGATGAGATCGAGAACGATGCGCGTGTGCTGACGGTGGCGACGCGTGATTTCTTTGAAAAGATGCGCATCGTCGGCGAGGAGGCTGACAGGCAGGGCATGGCGTTCGCCTTCACGCTGGGCAGCGGCTGGCCCTCGGGCGCGCCGTCGGTGTCGGATGCGGCGGAGCGGCAGCTGCTGATGAGCAGCCTGAACGTGAGCGGGCCGTCGCTGTACCAGGGTCCGGTCCCGTCGCCGGAGCCCCCGGCCTATCGCGAGATAGTGGAGAGCATCATGGACGTGCTGGGGCCGTTCGACCAGGATTGCGAGCTGGTGGCGGTGACCGCGGCGCGAGTGGTCGACGATACGGTAGAGCCCGTCGCGATGGACTCGTTCATCGACATCACTTCGTCGGTCGATGGCGGCAACCTGAGCTGGCAGGTGCCGGCTGGCGAATGGATAATGTTCGCCTTCTACCACAACCGCACCAGCCACAAGCCCGCGGGAGCGGCGTACCCGCCGCCTGCCGACGCTGCGCTGGTTGCCGACCATATGGATACGGATGGCGCTGGCGAGCTCATCGAGGGGTTCGCCGCGCCGCTGGTCGAGGCGTGCGGCAAGCACCCGCCGGGCACCGTGTTCGTGGACAGCTTCGAGATGGTGGGTGAGCTGCCGTGGACGCCGTCGTTCCTCGACCGCTTCCGGCAGTCGAAAGGCTATGATTTAACTCCGTACCTGCCCGTCGTATTCATGGACGGCGGTGAGTCGAAATATACCCAGATGCTGCTGGACATGATCGGGGAGGAGCAGTTGTCGGCGTATGCCTCGGCAGACGATATCGGGTCGCGGGTGCGCGAGGATTACGAGGACGTGCGCTCTGAGATGTTCATCGATGGTTTCGTCATACCGTTGCGCGACTGGGCGCACGACAACGGCATGCTGCTGCGCATGCAGGCGCAGGGCGGCTGGGCGGACTACCTGGATGCGTACGAGATGGCGGACATACCGGAGAGCGAGGGGCTGTTCGCCGGCGGCTCGTTCGATTTCATGAAGCTGGCGTCATCGGCGGCGCACACTGCCGGCGGCACGTACGCCTCGACGGAGGCGTTCGTCGCCATCGCCAACGACCCGCGCGCCATCACGCTGGAAGACCTGTACCTGCTATCCGGCCGCGCCTACGCCGCGGGCATCAACCGCATGATCTACCACGGCTACCCCTACCGCTACATCCGCGAGACGGGCGAGCGGTGGTACGGCTATCCCAAGGAGCAGGACGAGGGCATGGTGGTGTCCGGGCCGTTCCCGTTCACCTTCTGGCTGGACGAAGAGCACCCGGTGTGGGATGACCTGACATCGTTCAACCGCTACCTGGCACGCCTGTGCTACGCCCTGACCCGCGGCACGCACAAAGCGGAGGTGGCGTGGCTGCAGCCGGACTGGCGCTATCCCGATACCGTGAGGTCCAACGCATGGGGCTTCCCGCCGGAGGAGGGGGAGTCGGACGTCAGCATTGCGCTCAAGCGGGCCGGGCTGGTGTATGACCGCGTCAGCCGCAGCGGGCTGTCGGAGGCCGTCGCTGGCAACGGCAGCTTCACGGTAGGGGCCGCCGGGTACGATGCGCTGCTGCTTACCGACCTTGACGTGGCGTCGCCGGAGCTGATGTCCTCGATCGAGGCGATAGCCGACGCAGGCATACCGGTAGTCGTAATCGGCGAACTGCCGGGCAGGGCTGTGGGCCTGGTCGATTACCAGCAGAGGGACGCCGCCGTGCAGTCGAGCGTCAATCGGTTGAAGTCGAAAGTGGTCGCGGTATCAGGCGCGGATGTGCTGGGCACCGCGCTGCTCGATGCGGGGGTCGAACCGTCGCTTGTTCCCGCGGGCGGCGAGTTCGCGTTCTCCATAGACCACCGGCAGGTGGATGACGGGGACGTGCTGTTCCTGTTCAACGAGTGGGGGGAGCAGCGCACGCAGTCGCTTGCCCTGAGTCCTTCTGCCAGCAGGGCGCTGGTTTATGACCCCGTCGATGGGGAACTGCTGTTCGAGGCGCTTCCCGACGGTTCAGGTCGGATCAGCTTCGAGGTGACGATAGCGGCGCGCCGCTCGCTGGTGGTGTGGGTGGAGCGATAAAAATATCGAACTGGATTTTCGCTTACCATCAAATGGTTGACAACCTCCCATCGCGGCGGGATAATGAAGTACCCCAGAGGTGGTGAGATATGCCTTTCCCCGGAGATGTAGTCAGGCGGGCGTGGATACGGCAGGGCGGCTTGTGCGCCCACTGCGGCCGCGGCCTGGCATGGGACAACCGCGATGGCA
>Ga0180432_10001894_pt1 | contig 32170 bp, 29 predicted proteins | sample SS_ome_10_FD_132414 | JGI IMG/M metagenome (GOLD analysis project Ga0180432, IMG submission 132414) | Hypersaline lake sediment archaeal communities from the Salton Sea, California, USA - SS_1_MS_2 metaG | ecosystem: Environmental > Aquatic > Non-marine Saline and Alkaline > Hypersaline >...
AGGTTCCCCCACACTTCCAGTGGTTACCTTATCAATGTTGATAATTCCACTAGTTCCGGAATCTACTACAATGCCACCAGTAATTATTGGGAATGGCGCGGAAATGGTACCCAGAGAGCCCGGATTGACCTTGATAACGGAAACATGCAAATGGATGGCTCGCTTACTGTGAATGGAACATCGTTTCTTACAGATGGAGTTTCGTATCTTAACGATGATGTTAATATGGCGGGCGACAGCGATGCTGACGATGATACTATCCTTTTTGACCACAAATCCGAGTATGAAACCTTTATGTGGGATGATTCGGCGGATGCGTTTGCAATGAGTAATGATTTGAACGTGACCGGTACCCTTACTGCAACCGGGTTTGTTGGTGATGGAAGCGGGCTCAACGGAATCGCCGGAGACAATCTGGGTGACCATACCGCTACCCAGAATATCAACCTGAACGGAAACTACCTCTCCGGCGACGGCACGAGTGAAGGGATTTATGTCAATACCATCGGCAATGTTGGTGTTGGAACAACTACCCCGCTGTATAACTTAGATATCTATTCTGAACATACTGATGCCACTCTGCGTGTCAAATCCGAAAATCAATCTGCAGGCATGCTTATTGATAGGGCGTACAATACATACCCTTGCTATTTAGCCTATGAAACCGGAGGAACAATCGACTGGTTTGTTGGTGAATTTGGTAGCGGAATCGGGAATAATGATTTTAATATCTCGCAGAGTTATAGTCCGGCTGAGAGTACGTTTTGTATACAGAGTGGCACTGGCAACGTTGGTATCGGCACTGTCAGTCCCGCCTATAAACTCGATGTAACCGGAACCGTTAACGCCACCGCTTTTGTGGGCGATGGCAGCGGCCTGACGGGTATTACCGCGCCGGGAGATAACTTGGGCAATCATACTGCGACTCAAAACATCATCTTGAGTGGGAACTATCTCTCTGGCGATGGCGGTGATGAAGGTGTTTTTGTCACCTCAATTGGCAATGTTGGGATTGGAACAACCAGCCCAGCTACATCCCTGGAGATCGAAGGTTCGACTGTTATGGTGACCCGCAATATTAACAATGACTTGCCCAGCTACTTGGTACTGCGGAAATCACGAGGAACATCATCATCTCCAACTGCAGTAGCAAGCAATGACGCACTTGGGCGTATATTAGCACAGGGGTATGATGGAAACAGCTATCCAAATGGTTCATCTATCCTTTTACGAGCAACACAAAACTGGACGGATTCGGCAACAGGATCATCAATTGAGTTCTATACAGTCTCCGATGATACGACGACAATCTCTCAGCGTATGATTATTGATCAAGATGGTGAAGTTGGTATAGGAACTGCGGCGCCAGGCGCTAATTTACATGTAAAAATGGCTGGTACTGCTATTAGCGATGGCATTCGCTTGGAAACATCACAGGCAACTGCTGAGGATTGGTATCTTTACATGAATGGGGATGATGATTTGATTCTGCGCAATGATGCAAGTGATCTGGTTGCTGTTCAAAAGAATACCGGGAATGTTGGGATTGGGACGAGCCCGTCTAGTGCCAAGCTGCATATTTCCGATACAAGTCCTAATGTTTTGATTGAAGGAACCGGAGAAGGACGAATCACCTTGGGAGATTCGAATGATGCAACAGATGCAAAATACCATGCTATTTGGGGCAATGGTGAAAACTTGTGGCTGGGACGCACCAGCGATGGAATGAGTCCTCTCAATGTTGGATTGAGCCTTGATCGGAACGATCAGGTTGGAATTGGCATTTTGGATGCCGAAACCAAACTCCATGTCTACAATGGCGCTGGTGGTGGCAGCGACCCGAGTGCAACGTATGATACATTGGCGATTGAAAACGATGCGGCAAATTATTTGAACATTATTACTCCTACAACCGCTTATGGAGGAATCCTGTTCTCCGATGATGTCAGAGGTAGAGGCTATATTGCTTATAATCATTCGACGGATGATATGTCTTTCCGCACGGCGGGCGTGAATAAAATGATCCTTACCGGTAATGGTCGGGTGGGTATTGGAACCACTGCCCCCAATACACTTCTTTCCCTTGGTGGAACTGGTGAGACCGGGGGGATTTCAATTGGTGATAATCAAACAACCCCGGCGCGACTCTATCACACAACGACGGCGTTAAGGGTTGATGCCCCGGGCGATAGAATCCAGTTTGGATCGTCTGAATATATTGAGGATTGCGGAAATTACTCGATTAGCCTCAGCTCATCGGTTCCTTCTTCAACCTTAGTTGGCATCGGAACGGATGCGCCTTCTCACAATCTCCATGTTGTTGGCGATATTTATGCCAGCGGAGATATCTCATGTGGCGGGGATAAATTATTCCTTCAAGATCATCCGATAGATCCGAACAAAGAAATTGCCTATATTTGTCTCGAGGGCGGGGAAGCTGGAACTTATGTTCGAGGGACAGGGAAGCTATCCAATGGTCGCGCTATAATCAATCTCCCGGATCACTTCTCTCTGGTGACAGCAGCTCAGGGACTCACGGCTCAGGTAACCCCGAAAGACGGAAAGGCAGCGGGATACATTTATTTTGAGGAAGTTACGCCAGAATACATCGTTGTGATGGAATCCGGTGGCGGCATCAGTGATGCAACTTTTGACTATCTGGTCATGGGTGTTCGGAAAGGTCATGAAGATCATCAGGTCATCCGCGAAAAAATTCAGGCCGAGTCTATTGCTGTTGAAGAAGCAGTCATAGAAGATGAACCGGTCGAGACGACTCAAGTTGAAGGGGATGAAGTACCGCCGGGGCTATCTTCGGATGATACCGGAACAGCAACGTCCGATGTCCATGTAGTGTACGCCACCCCGGATACAGAAGAACCTGAGATTGATGATGGTCAAATGCTCAATGTCGATGATAGCGGGAATCCGATTTAAAAAAATTAAAAATTCATGTAAAATAGGGTAAGTTGTATAGCCTTTCATAAGTAAAAAGATCGATGCGAAAACTGATTTCGGTAGCCCTGGTGTTAGTGATAATGGCCTTGATGGTAGCGGTGCCTGCCAGTTCGGCGGTGTCTGCCGTTACCATCGACGGCATCAGTTATCAGGGATATCTGACCGACCGAAACAGCGGTGAAGCCGTAAACGGGGATATCTCGATCACATTTCGGATTTATGATACCGAATCCGGCGGGTACCCGCTCTGGGTGGAAACTCATTCATTGGTGAATATTGATAACGGACTTTTCAGCTTGCTTCTGGGCAGTATCAATAACCTGGAGACTATCAATTTCAACCAGTCGCTGTGGCTGGGAGTGGAAGTGAACGGTGATGGGGAAATGACGCCGCGTTATCAGCTCACTGGCCTTCAGACTGAAGAACCAGAACTGCCAGAGGATCTGTCCAAAGGCAACTTTGGCCATAATGTAATTGACATAACAATCGATTATAGCGATATCGAAGCCAATCAAAATGAAACGGATTCACAAGAGCCGTGCGAGGAATTGGCGATTCCGATATCAGGATCGTTCCAACTACCTGAAATAGACGGCACTTCAGTGAAGCTGGATAATACCGGATTGTCATTGATACCGATTGAAGAGGAAAGGGTATTTGATACTGAAGATTTCCGCATATACTCCAATTCCCCTCGCTCTCCCTGATAGATAGTTCAAGGGTTCAGAGGTTCAATGCTCAGGGTTCAACGCTCCCAGTTTTCCCTGATTGCTGATACTCGACTCCCAACAGCTATTTTAATAAGGAGATTGAAATGAAAAAACTAAAGAACAAAAAAGTGTTTATTCCCATTGTACTCGTTATTTGCGTGGCGATCACCGGGATCGCCATTGCCATGACCAGCACCAATTATGATCTGCCCTGGACCACCAGCGGGGGTGGTTCCAGTGGGGGAGGCGAGCGGTCTTCAACGAATTATCAACTGACCGATGTAATCGGGCAGACGGCACCGGGTTCTTCATCGAGCTCTAATTACAGATTGATGGGTGGATTCCTTTCCATCATGCCGATAGATTCCGGCCCTGAAGGGGTAATGGTGGATGTGTATGTTAATCTGCAGGGTGCCAATCGCCCTTCACCGGAAGGATGGGAAGTGCCTCTGACGATTTGTTTCTGTCCGGATGACTATGACGATAACCAGTTAGTGAATCCGGGCTCGGACGCACTCTGTTCCACCGGAACAGCTAGCGCTGAATGGATAAATGGTGGTACCAAGGCAACGCGTACTGTTGGGCCTGTGGCTCCCGGTACCTATCACGTCACGGCGGACAGCACCACCACGCTGTTGAATGTGAAGAGAAATGTGCATATTGAGTAGTGGCGATTCTTGAATCGACCGGATTCAAGGGGCGGATCGAGAAAGTAAATTGCGATCAAAAGGGGCACGAAAACTCGTGCCCCTTTTCAGTGTATCGATTGCTTGTTTATTCTCACGGGACCGGTGGATTCAAAAAGGGATTGCTTTGTGGTAGAGTAGAGCTTGACGGCTTTTATAATGCGGGCCGGATTTGATGAATAATTTACTGAAGGAAAAATTGAAATGAATGTAATGTACGTTGCTTCAATCATAATTTCTATTGCCCTGATAGGTGTTGTTCTGATTCAGTCGAAAGGTGGTGGGGGATTGGGTGGCATATTTGGTGGGGGGCAGAGTTCGGGGGGATACAGAACCAGGCGGGGAATTGAGCAGACGCTGTTTCGGCTCACCATCATTCTGGCGGTGGTTTTTGTGATTATCGCTGCAGTTAGTACCAAGCTGGATTAATTAGGGCTCTGGCTCTATTATGATTATGGGAAGTGGGGTTATCACTCTGACCACCGATTTTGGTATCAGCGATGCCTATGTGGGTGCGATAAAGGGGGTAATTCTGGGCATCAATCCCAATATCACTATTGTAGATATCTCCCACGAGATCGAACCTCGGAATATTTCCCAGGCTGCATATATCCTTAGCAGTGCCTGCCCTTATTTCCCCGATGGCACAATTCATGTGGCAGTTGTGGACCCCGGCGTGGGCAGCGATCGGAAGGCGGTAATACTGAGAACTGCTCGTGCAAGCTTTGTTGCACCGGATAATGGCATTTTGAGTTATGTGGCTGAAGATAAAGTTGAAATCGTGAATCTTACAAATCGCAATTTCTGGCTGAATCCGATCAGCAACACTTTCCATGGGAGGGATATCTTCGCTCCGGTGGCGGCGCACCTTTCGCTGGGTATTCCTTCGGGTGATTTCGGAGAGGCAATTTCATCACTGGTGGAACTTCCGCAATCGCGACCGGAAGTGATGGCGAATGGCGCTATCATCGGGCGGGTGATTCATATCGATCGATTCGGTAATTTGATCACCAATGTAAAGCAAAGTGATCTTCCGGCTGATGGAATCATCATCGAGGTGAAAGGATATTCTATCAATGGATTGAACGCTTCCTATGCTGATGGCGGAGAGAGGCTGGCTCTCATCGGGAGTGATGGGAATCTGGAGATCGGGGTCCGCAACGGGAACGCCGCCGATTTGCTGAAAATCGAGTGTGGAGATGTCGTAAAAATCGACTCAACTAGCCTAAACACTTGATATTTGGATCATTTACTGGTATGCTGTGTAGCAAAAGTTAACTGATTACCGAGTTGGAGGATAAATGGCCAGTGCTAAAGTTTGGTTAGCGGAGACTAGACCGCAGTTTTTATTGCTAACCCCGGTATGCGTTTTCGCCGGGATAGCAGCTTCTTTATACGATGATGTGTCATTTCATGGCCTTTATTTCGCGCTGGCATTGATAGGTGGGCTGTGTGCTCATATAACTGTCAACGTGCTGAACGATTATTTTGATTATAAAAGCGGAGTGGACTTGAAAACCGTGCGGACTCCTTTCAGCGGCGGCAGCGGGATTTTGCCTTCGGCGGCGATGAAGCCTGGAGAGGTAATGGCCTTGGGACTTGGAAGCCTGGCAGTGGTTATCGGTATCGGTATTTATTTCATTACCGTCTATGAATTGGCTGTACTCCCCATCGGAATAGCGGGAGTTATTTTCGCTTCGCTCTATACTCCATTAATCATGAAGCTGCCCGCAACTAGCGAAGTAGCTGCCGGTGGCGGGTTTGCGCTTATTACTCTGGGGACATATTTCACACAGTCGGGCACGTATAGCGCCGCCTCAGCCGTGGTGACCTTGGTGACTTTCCTGCTGGTGGCGAACTTGTTGTTGATAAACGAGATCCCGGATGCAGAGGCGGATCGGATCGGGGGAAGGAAACACCTGCCGATAAGTTTTGGCACCGGGGCAGCCGCTAAAATCTATAGTGTGGTTGTAGTGCTGGCGTATGCGGTAATAGTGGTGGGAGTAATCATTGATGTCCTCCCCGTGCTGGCATTGCTGGGGCTTTTAACGTTGCCGTTTGGCCTGAAGGCGATGATGGGTAGCCTGCGCAATCACAATGATATTGAGAGACTGATCCCGTCTCTGGGGGCGAATATCCTGATGGTTCTGGTAACGCCTCTGCTGATGTCGGTGGGAATAGTGATAGGCACCTACGCTTTATGAAAATGTAGGTAGAGGGAGTTATTGATATGCCGTATGTCTTTTTGATAGTAGTCATAGCGATGTTCGTGATTTTCTATTTTTTCATTATCAGGCCGCAGCGCAGGCGGCAGAGCGAGCATCAGAGGCTGGTGGAAGCATTGCAGAGCGGTGATAAGGTTATCACTATCGGCGGTATTTGTGGAGAAATAGAATCCGTGGATGAGTACGATGTTATCCTGAGAGTGGAAGATGGAAGCAGGTTGAGGTTCCTCAAAAGCAGCATAATGGGCAAACAACAGATAGAGGAACCCCGGCTGGAAGAATAAAACCCGGATAGCCTCTGCCGGCATTTTTGGCAGAGGGATCTGGAGGTAGAGATTTGTTATCTGCGAAAAGAAAAAGGCGCATAAGAGTCCGAGTGAGGAGATTTTTAAACTTCATGCGGGAAGTGGTCAATGAGTACCTGACCGATAACTGCCCGCATCTGTCTGCCTCTATAGCTTTTTATACCTTCTTCTCTCTTTTCCCCTTGACCCTGGCCGCAATCTCCATACTGGGTTTCATGACCAACGATGCTGATGTGGAGAATGAAGTAATCGAGACGGTGACCGATTTTCTACCCGTTGAGAGTGATTTCATTGCCTCTACGATTAATGGGGTCAACGACACATGGGAGGCTACCGGTATCGTAGCTATTATAGGTTTGTTGTGGGGCGGCTCCTCCGTTTTTAATGCCATCCGAAAGTCGCTTAATGCTGCCTGGGGAATCAAGAGGCCGCGCGCTTTCGTGGTGGATAGATTCGTGGAAATATGCATGATGATCGGCCTGGGCGTATTGCTGCTGGCATCTTTTGGTGCTACCGCGGTATTAAGTATCTTCAGAAAGTATAGTATAAGCGCCACGGATGTGGCCTTTTTCAGGGGCGATTTGTTCTGGAATGCGATGCTGATCCTGGCCACAATTGCCATGGCATTTGTGACCTTCGTGCTTCTATATAAACTCATTCCAAACACCAGGGTTCGCTGGCGGGATGTCTGGGCTGGGGCGTTGCTGGCGGCGGTGGGATTTGAGGGTGCCAAGCAGGTTTTCGTCTGGTACGCCACCACCCACTCTTCCTACAATGTGGTCTATGGAACTGTCAGCAATGTTATAGCGGTGATGGTGTACCTGTACATTTCGGCGGTGGTTATGCTTTTCTGCGGCAAGCTAACCGCAGTATATTCAAGATCGCGAATGCCTCAAGAGATGATCGAAGAAGAGACCTCCGATACAGTAACGTATCTGGGTCCGCTCCAGGCCCCGGTGGAGAACATGCTCTTGAAAGGGAAACAGGTACTTGGTGATGTTGTCCCCTCCTTCAGTTCTGTATCGTGGTTAGGTTCTGGTGGGGTTGCCAGACGGGATGCCAGAAGAAAAAGGGCCGAGAGAACACGCCATGGGCGATCCAAAAGAAAGCAGTAATGCCGGGCTGCGAAGTCCTGTATTCTATATACTGTTGTTGGTGTTAATTGTTCCCATTTTGATCTCGTGTGGGGATTCCTCGGAGGAAGATACAACAACTGACCAGCCTCCGATTTCAGATACGATTGCAACCGTTGCTCCTCCTGTTTATTCATTCCCGCTTACAACCGGGTCATGCTCGGCAATAGCCATCTCAAATGCCTTTGCGGATATTGTGGAACTTGTGGAACCGGCGGTCGTCTTTATTTCAGCCGAAGTAGTTACCGAGAGTTTCTTCTTCGGGAAAACCGTGCAGGAAGCATCGGGCTCGGGGGTGATCGTCAGCCCTGATGGTTACATCCTGACCAACAACCACGTAGTCGAAGGTGCCAGCAGTTTAGAAGTGACTTTGCCCCACGTTGCCCATGCGTATGAGGCGGAAATTATTGGGATCGATCCATTAACCGATCTGGCGGTGATAAAAATCGAAGGCGAAAACTTGCCCACGGTTCCGTTTGGCAATTCTTCGGCGTTGCGGCCGGGGAATCTCGTAATAGCGATGGGGTATCCCCTGGCGCTGGATCAGGGCGCTACGATAACTCAGGGAGTGGTCAGCAATATAGAGCGCTCCTTCACAGTTGGGGATTCCACCTATTATGATGTTATTCAAACCGATGCGGCCATCAATCGCGGAAACAGCGGCGGCCCGCTTGTTGATCTCACCGGCAGTATTGTCGGAATCAATTCGGTTCTCTTTGGCGGGGCGCAAAATATCGGGTTTGCTGTGAGCACCAATACCGCTTATCCTGTTTACGAGGCGCTAATTGGGGATGAGCATCGGGTGATACGTCCCTGGCTGGGAGTGGTTTTAGCGGATGTTACTCCTGATCTGGCGGATGAAGCGGATCTCTCGCGCCAATCAGGTGTGGTGATCACCAGTGTGGTGAAGGGTAGCCCGGCGGATAAAGTCGGCCTCGAAGTCCGAGATGTGGTTACTCGTTTCGAAGGAGAGGAAATGACTACCGCCAGCCAGTTGATCCGGGAATTGTGGCGCTATCAGCTTGATGATGAGGTTATCATTACATTCTGGCGGGATGGCGAGGAGGAGGAAGTTGTGATTAAATTGAGTGTAGAGCGTCCCGAGTAACTTTCGTTTACCGCTTCACTCCAAGGCTGATCTCTTTACCTTCCAGCCTATGATCTTCTGTGTATGCCCCGTCTGGTGCTGCACCTTCGACCAGCTCTTTTGATAGTGTTTCCTGTTTGATGTAATCGGTGAATTTTGCGATCACCTGTCGGATGCTTTCTTCGCCCTGATAATATGTTGTGATGTAGTCGGCGATGTCGAATTCGGCGGAACGGCGCATGGTTTGTAGCCGATGGACTATCTCGCGCGCCATTCCTTCTTCGGCCAATTCGGTGGAAACCTCGGTGGATATGCCTACAACATATCCGCTTTCATCTGCAATAGAGTAGTCTGACTTGGGCACGGTCGAGATGAGCACCTCATCCGGGAGGAGTTTGAATCCAGCTACTGAAAGCTCTCCACCTTCTTTTACGGTGTTTGCTGTAATCTGCGGATCGAGCTCTGCCAGCCCTGCCTTTATCTTGCCGAGGTCCTTGCCGTATTTCGGGCCGAGCAGGGTCAGGTTTGGTTTGATTTCAAATTCAACCAGCTCGCTTTCGTCAGTAGTGACGATGACTTCCTTGACATTCAACTCTTCAATTATCTGATGCTCCAGCCGTTTGATTCCTTCGCTTTCCGATTTTGCCCTGACTTTGATCACAGTCTTTGCAAGTGGCTGGCGAACTTTGAGGCCGGCTTTGCTTCGGGCAGAACGGCCCAGGCTGGTCACTTTCATCACCAGTTGTGTTTCGGTGGATAGTTTTTCATCGATTCTGTCCCGGTCGGCAACGGGGAAATCTGCCAGATGCACGCTTTGCGGCGCACCTGGGTAAATAGAGTATACGAGGTTACCATAGATTTCATCAGCGATAAATGGAGTTATCGGAGCCAGGAGCCTGGCCACGATGGTCAGGCATTCGTAAAGCGCGGCGTGCGCCGAGAGTTTATCGGTATCATTTTCGCTCTTCCAGAAGCGGCGTCGGCTTCTGCGGATGTACCAGTTGGAAAGATCATCAACGAACCGTTCGATCTTCCTGCCTGCACCCGTAGCATCGTAGTTATCGAGAGCGCTGGTGACTTCATCGACCAACTGGTTGAGTTCGGAAAGAATCCATCGGTCGAGTTCAGGCCTGTCCTGCAAATCGGTTGCCTGGCGCGGATCGAATCCGTCGATGTTGGCATACGTGACGAAAAACGAATAGGTATTCCAGAGCGTGAGCAGGAAGCGGCGCAGTCCTTCCATAACCAGTTCTGTGGAAAAGCGGCGCACGTTGCCCGGTGGAGAGGAAGTGAGTAGATACCACCTCAGGGCGTCTGCTCCGTATTGATTGATTACCTGCCAGGGCTCGACGACATTGCCCTTCGACTTGCTCATCTTCTCGCCTTCGGCATCGAGAATGTGGCCCAGGCAGATCACGTTTTTAAAGCTGGGCTGATCGAACAGGATCACCGAAAGCGCATGCAGGCTGTAAAACCAGCCGCGCGTCTGATCGACCGCTTCGCAAATGTAATCGGCCGGGAAACGACCATCGGAAATGAGATTTTCGTTTTCAAAAGGATAGTGCATCTGTGCGAAGGGCATTGCTCCGGAATCGAACCAGCAGTCGATTACCTCCGGCACACGATGCATGGTTTTGCCGCAATCGCAGGTGAATGTGATTTCGTCCATATAGGGTCTGTGAAAATCCGGTTCTCCCTCGATCCCGGTGACATTCGGTTTGGACTTTAATTCATCGAAACTGCCAATGCAGTCGAATTTGCCGCAAGCCTCGCATTGCCAGACCGGAAGCGGCGTACCCCAGTATCGTTCGCGAGAAAAAGCCCAGTCGATATTGTTTTGCAGCCAGTCGCCAAACCGCCCCCGTTTAATGTGCTCCGGGTACCAGTTTAGCTGCTCGTTGTACTTAATTAACTCGTCTTTTTTGGCGGTGGTTTTGATATACCACGAAGGCTTGGCGTAGTAAACCAGCGGGGTGGCGCAGCGCCAGCAGAAGGGGTAGGTATGGCGGATGGTCTCTTTGTGATGCAGGAGCCCGCGTGATTTCAGATTGTCCAGAATTAAAGGATCGGCTTCTTTGATGAACTTGCCTGCCCATGGTTTATCGACTGGCATCATATTTCCATCCAGATCAACGGTGTGAACGATGGGCAAGTTTTCTTTTTGGCCGATATCATAATCTTCCTGCCCGTAGGCAGGGGCGATGTGCACGATACCGGTGCCGTCTTCCATCGATACGAAGTCTGCCGGAATCACCCGATTGTACTGGCGCAGCTCTCCTCCGCCGACTATGAAATCAGGTTTCGGTTCGAAGAGCCGTTCATAGTTTATGCCAACCAGTTCTTCTCCGGGAAACTCCTTGATTATTTCCCATTTATCATTACCCACTGCTTGATCGAGGAGCGCTTTGGCCAGAACGAGCCTTTCGGACTCTCCTTCCGGTGAGGTGGATTGTACCAGCGTGTATGTTTCCTCGGGATTGATTGCCAGGGCCATGTTGGCAGTCAGCGTCCAGGGAGTAGTGGTCCAGGCCAGAAAGTGGGTTGGATGGTCGGAATTGCCAACCGGCAGTTCCGATGTAATTTTGAACCGGATGAAAATGGAGGGATCGGGTGTATCATCTCTATAGCCTAACGCTACTTCGTGTGAACTCAGGGAAGTGCCGCAGCGGGGGCAATGGGGGGTCACCCGATATCCTTTGTAGACTAACCCTTTATCCCACAACTGCTTGATGAGCCACCAGCAGGATTCGATAAAGGTATTGTTGTAGGTAATGTAGGGATGGTCCAGATCGACCCAGAAGCCGACTCGTTCCGTCAGCCGGTTCCACTCGCCGATATTGGAGGTAGCGCTCTGGCGGCATTTTTCGTTGAACTTTCCGATCCCATAGTCTTCGATTTCCTTTTTTGAAGAAAAACCAAGTTCATTTTCGATCCCCAGTTCCACTGGCAATCCGTGGGTATCCCATCCGGCAATGCGGGGTGTGTGGTAGCCCTGCATGGATTTGTATCGGGGAAAAACATCTTTGAACACGCGCGAGAGCACATGATGTATTCCGGGGCTGGCGTTGACCGTTGGGGGCCCTTCGTAAAGCGTGTACAGCGGGCCGCCTTGGCGATGCTCAATGCTCTTTTCAAAGATGCGTTCATCTTTCCAAAACTGTAGAATTTGCTCTTCAGTCTGGCGGAAACTCGGTTTGCTTTCAACAGGACGGAACATGTGAAAAGACTCAAGCTACTATTTTTTTAGTGAAACAACTACCTTGCGTCGCTCACCGTAGCCCACACTCCCGGTGATGACCCCCGCTTCTTCCCTGAGAGTAAGGTGCACTATCCGCCGTTCCCAGGCTCCCATTGGTTCCATAGTGATGGAACGCTGGTTGGTTCTGACCAGATCGGCTATCCGCAGGGCCATGTTTTCCAGTTCTTCCCTCCGCCGTTTTCGGTAATCAGCCACATCCACCATTACCTTGACGCCGCTCTTAAGTTTACGACTGGAAAGAAAGTTCACCATGTACTGCAGCGCCGACAGGGCCTGACCTCTTCGCCCGATCAGTATCCCGGGATTATCGTTAGCGATCGCCAGAGTGGCAGGCATTTTGGCTTCCTCGTCGGAAGGTATAATTTCAATGCTGCCCTCTATTTCCATAAGTGAAAGTAGTTGTTCCAGTATTTCCCGTGCGGTGTCGGTGGCCGTTTCTGGATCAACTGTTGTGGAGGTATCCGATCCGGGCGTTTGTGAAGATTCAAGAGGGGTGACCTTTACTATTGCATCTTCTCCACCCATTCCCCAGATACTCCGCTTTCCCTCTTGCAATACCTCAATCGTGACCTCGGAGCGAGTTAGTCCCAGTTGATCCAGTGCTACTTCGATAGCTTCATCGACGTTTTTTGCGCCTATTTCTAGAGCTTCCATATTTTCTACCTCTACTTTTCTGTATAGCTTCGTTGCTTTTTTTAGCAGAAGACTCGATTTCCTTGACTGTTTTGTCTTCGGGTGGAGTCCATGTTTTTTCCGGTTCGGTTGTCGGCGCGGCAGCTTGCGCGGCCTGTGCAGGTTGAAATCTCCCTGGAATAAACCTTTTGAATGTATCCTCTACACCGCCCCAGTTGCCTGTTATGAAACGCTGCACGACCATTCGGAAAATGTTCATGACCACTATGTAAAGAGCCAGCCCGCTGGGGAAACTCAGGAAGATGAATCCTAGGAACAGAGGCATCATCCATTGCATCATTTGTTGCATCTGCTGTTGTTTGGGATCGGTTGAAGCGGTAGTGGACATCTTCTGGGAAATCCACATACTGGCCATGATTAGTATAACCATGAAGAAATTTGGCTGGCTCAGGTCCAGTCCGAGGAAAATGCTTTCCGGAGGAACGGCTTCCTGCACGAAGCCCCAATCATAAATGTGTTTTGATAATCCGATCAGTCGATCCGGTGTGGTTGGCAGTGCTTGAATAATCCCCTGATACAGCGCAATAATTATGGGCATCTGAATTATCAATGGCAGGGCGCAACCTATTGGGTTGACTCCCTCCTCTTTGTAGAGCTTCATTATTTCCTGCTGCTGCTTTTGCTTATCCTTGCTGTGTTTTTTTTGAATTTCCTGCATTTTGGGCTGCAGCATCTGCATTTTCTTCATGGAGCGGGTTTGGTGGATGGTGAGGGGGAGGATGATCAGGTTTACGATAATTGTTATAGCGATGATGGCCATACCAAGACTGTTCCCAAAGAGATGGGACAGCAGCATCAGTACGTTGATGAATGGTTCTATCAGGATGGTATCGAAAAGTTCGCCCAAGGTTTTTCCCCGTTAATCCGTCTCAAGCTGTTTGGACCAGGTCTGGTTGCCAAGTTCAGCATTTATGGCATGCACTTTATCCTTTTTGTCCATGAAATATACCGTGGTTCCGGATATGTAAGGATCGGCCATGATGTCATTTTCAAAATGGAGAGGAGCCCAGGCCTCCCCACCGTCTTGTAAGTTTAATCCGTAAATATTATCGTCCTGTGAACCGATTACCAGCACGTCTCCCATGATGGCCGGTTTTGCCCTGAACCTGTCCCCGGTTTCGGTTTTGTATGGGCTTCCCCATCCCGGATTCATCTTTCCGGTTTCGGCATCGATGGCATAAACGTTTCCCCCAAAGGAGCCGAAATAAATTGTGCCTTGATGGTAAACTGCCTGGGTCCAGACCCAGTTATCCGTTTCAAAAGGTTTGTCCCATATTGGGTTGCCGTTGTTTGCAATATCCAGGGCGTAGAATTTGTTATTGAGAGTGCCGATGTAAAGGGTGTCGTTGATGATGAGCGGGGTGGAAGCGATGGCCCCAGCAAAACCTTTTTCCCATATCTTCTCTTTGGTTTCCAGGTCAACTGCGTACACTTTGTGATCGAGATTCCCGAAGTAAATTACATTACCTGAAATCACAGGTGTGGACCAGATTTTCCCCCCGGTGTCGAAGGGTTTATCCCAAAGAGGGTCACCGTTATTGATGTCAAGCTTATAGAGCTTGTCACCAGATGCTATTACGAGGGCATCCCCGGAGATGACAGGCCCACCCACGATGTGATGATCGGTGCTGTAGTCCCATTTCTTTGCGCCGGTCGTGGCATCCAGGGCGTACACTTCTCCGATGTAGGTGCCGGTATAAAACACGCTGCCGGAAACCACCGGAGCGGAGTAAGAGGTCAATTTAGGGGCCGATGACCCGCCACAACCGAGGAAAGAACTCGATTCCGAGTCATTATCACCGGGGGTAAAATCACGGATGGTGGTTCTATCGGAAAGGTCAAGAGCCAGGAATTTGCCGTCGGAGCAGGCATACAGAGTATCACCAGATACCGTTATCCCATCCCAGCCACTGGGTTCGAATCTGCCGGAAACGCAACCTGTAAGTAACAATCCGCAGATTAGGATTGCAAATAAAAGCTTCAGTATCAAACTGTTTCGAGAGAAAACTCGCATTGATTTTATCTGAGACAGCACTCCGGGTGCTGAGTAATTTCGATTTGCTATGGAACCGGGTCGAATCCGCCTCTGGCGAATGGGTGACAGCGCATGATGCGCCAGGCAGTCATCCAACCACCTCTGAATAAGCCATGCTTTTTGATCGCTTCATATCCATACTGCGAACAGGTTGGCTGGTAACGGCACGAAGGCGGGGTTAACGGGGATATTGCATTCTGATAGAAGCGAATCAAAATTAATGCAATCCACTTCATCTACTCTCTCCCCGACAGGCCAGCCCGGCTCAACAGCTTTACGAACTCGGGCTCAATGTCCCAATAACTTGTTCCGACCATCCTTTTACGGGCAATTATCACGATGTCCCAGCCCGGTTCGACAGGATGCAACCTCACTGCTTCTCTGATGAGTCGCTTTGCTCTGTTGCGTATTACCGCCTTGCCTACTTTTTTGCTGGTTACAATCCCAAACCGGCTTGTTTGAAGGCCATTAGGCATTACCTTCATGACCATCAGTTCGCTTGCCCAGGATTTTCCTTCGTTGAATACTGCGGCGAACTGGGAGCTTTTGGTTAACCGTTCATCCTTCCCCATTTCCACCGTAGCTTGTTAATTACACAGTCAGACGATGGCGGCCCTTGAGCCGCCTTCGAGCTATGACTGCCTGCCCGCCTCTCGTGCTCATTCGAGCCAGAAAACCATGTTTGCGCTTTCTGGGCTTTCTCTTTGGTTGATAGGTTCTTTTCGGCATTTTTTAGTATCCTCTGGGCATGTAGGGTATTATACTCTTAACCGTTCTTGCTTGGCAAGCAGCTATTTGGCAGGTTCCAGCACCACGATCTTTGTCTCATCGGGGAGTTCCGCTTTGGTGAACTCCTTTTCGCTGCCATCGACACGTTCCACATTAGATTTGCCCTGCAGGAAATCATCCACTCTGGCTATGGGAAAAGTGCATTTGTTGTTGCTGACGTGCATCGGTATGATGACCTTCGGTTTGATTTGATCGCATATCTGCGTTGCTTCGCTGGCATCGATGGTAAAGAAGCCGCCAACGGGGATCAACAGGATGTCCACTTCACCGATTTCCTGGACCTGCTCGTCGGAAAGCAAGTGCCCCAAGTCTCCCAGATGGCAGGTTTTGATCCCGTCTATGGTGAAGCAGAAGATGATGTTATCGCCCCGTTCTGTGCCGCCGGACTGATCGTGGTAGCTGGCGATTCCCTTAAACTCGATACCACTGGCCGTTGTGTTGCCTGTCTTGTCGATTACCTGCGGGTTGCCGCCTACATTCCCGCCGCAGTGGTCGCCATGCTGATGACTGACGATCTCAATCTCAGCCGATTCGCTGATGGGGGCGTAATTCAACCCGTTGTATTGACCGTAAGGATCAGTGATAACTCTGGTGCCATCATTACCGGTGATGAGGAATGCGGAGTGTCCGAGCCATTTGATTTTCATATTTTCAACCTCCCTTACGAAAGTTGTTTGATCGCTGACTTCCGGTTGCGGATTCTCATTTGTAGCCGGTTTTTCTTTGACAGGTGTTATCTTTTGGGGTGACTGGGGAATGGCCGTTTCATCGCTCTGCCCTTCCAGCTTGCTTTGCATGGTCTTGATTTTCCCTTCCAGTTGCTTGTTTACTACCCCAAGTTCTTTGATCTTTTCCCGCTTCTTGGCGATCTCTTCTCGCAGCTTATCGCCATATTCCCTTGATCTTATGCTCTGGATCGCTTCTTTGAATTGTTCCACCTCACCCTGAAGTTTGGTTATGGTTTCATCGTTTTGCTGGAACCGGGAGGTCAACTCTTCGAGCTGGCCTTCCATCCGTCCCAGCCATTCCTCGTATTTGCGGCGCTTTTCATCCCTGATTTCGTTGACTTTGAAAATGGCTATGTCCCAGGCGCTGTTCAGTGTGTTCTTTATCTCCTCTCGCTGGGTTTTATTAAGGGCCATGCCTTTCAGGTGCTGCTGGGCCTTTTTGATTTTCTCTAATGCCTGGTTAGAATTGCCGTCATTCGCTTCATCGAGAGCGGCTTTTGCTTGGGGTTCAATCTGCGCAAAATTCTGATCCCAAATGGTCAGCCTGTGGCTATGCACCAGATCGTTAACCTCCCGCCACCTGTCCCAGCATGCCTGCCGGTCTTCTCTCAAAAAAACTAGCGGTGCCGGGGCACTCTCTGATTCAGAGCCGGTATTTCCCCCATCGTTTTTCAACCGGGCAAGGGCTTCCTTGAGCAGGGACTGAGATTTGTTGAGATTCTTCATGTCTCCGGGAGTTGATTCGGCGATAGAGTGTGCTTCCCTAACCTTTCCCTCTATAGCGGCTCGGTTTTGTCTGGATTGATCCCGGTGTTCCTGCCATTCCTGCTCCTGCTTTCCCTTCATCTTTTTGCAGATACGTCCATGCTCGTCCAGCAGGCGTTCCTTTTCGTTCGGTGGAAACGGGATCATCGACTCGATCAATCCGGGGATTTCGTTGGCGGCATCCCAGAATTCCCGATACTGGAAATTGGTAATTGTTTTTAGTTTGGAGGAAAGCTCTTCCAGCCGTTCTTCAATGGCCTGGACATTACCTGTTTCCTGTTCAATCCATTTTTCCCATTCTTCAGCCATCGATTCTGTCATTTTATCGGTCCCCATCTCCAGTGATTTTTGATTAGCCGAGAGCTATTACTCTTTCGCCAATCCCAGAATCAAATTTACCAGAGTTCGCACCGGAATGCCAGTGGCCCCTTTTGTCCGGTAACCGCTATCTTTATCCAGCAGGAATGTTCCGGCGATGTCCAGATGAACCCACGGGGTTTTGCCCGCAAACTCGGCCAGGAACTTCGCTGCCGTGATAGCCCCGCCGCCACTGCTACCCCCGGTGTTTTTGATATCGGCAATGTCGCTTTTGATTAGTTCTGAGTAATCATCGTACATTGGCATTTGCCAGATTCTCTCGCCCGCTTCTTCGCCGGCGCGAATTACTCTATCAGCGATTCTCTGGCTGTTGCTGAAAGCCCCGCTGCAAATATTACCCAGAGCGACCTGGCAGGCTCCGGTCAGGGTGGCGATATCAATGATTGGGGAAAGTTTAAGCTTGCCGGCATAGCTCAGGGCATCGGCCAGGATGAGCCTTCCTTCCGCATCAGTATTGAGCACTTCGATGGTTTTGCCGTTCATGGCTTTGATAGTGTCGCCCGGTTTGTAGGCGGTACCACTGGGCAGGTTCTCCGTTGCTGGTACCAGTCCGGTGACGTTAATCTTCGGCTTGAGTTGCCCGATGGCGCTCATAGTGGCAATCACTGATGCTCCGCCAGCCATGTCGCCTTTCATTTCATCCATTTTGGCTGACGGCTTGATGGAGATGCCGCCGGAATCAAAGGTGATTCCCTTGCCAACGATGCCCATCGCTTTGTTCGAATCCGGATTCCCTTTGTAAGTCAGGATGATGAATTTTGGCGGTTGCTGACTTCCCTGTGCTACTCCCAGAAGCCCGCCCATGCCAAGTTCGGATATTTGCTCTTTTTCTAGGACTTCAATTTCAAGCCCTCTTTTCTTGGCAACCTCACGAGCCCTGGCAGCCATGTCAGTGGGGGTCATGAAATTGGATGGCTGATTGACCATTTCGCGTGCGAGCATGGAAGCCTCAGCCAGAATGGTGCCTTTTTTAACCGCCGCTTTAAGTTTGGAGATGCCCTTTTTATCCCTTTCCACGATGGAAAGCTCTCTGATTTCCTGCTTGTCTGATTTCCTGCTTTTGTGCTGTTGGAATTTGTACAGTCCCAGCAGGCTGCCTTCGGTGATGGCCTGGGCTGCTGCTGTGGGTGTAATTCCTCCGGCCCCGGCACCGTGCATGATGGTGGCAACATTTTTGGCGCCTGCCCCGCGTAACGATTTGCAGGCCGCAGCAGTTACCTGTCGTATCTTCTCTTCGTTGAAATTTTTCTTTTTCCCCAGCCCAACCACCAGAACCATCTCCGGCGCGATTTTGCCCAGCGTGTGAATGATCGTAGTTTCGTTGAGCTTGCCCTTGATTTGCCCTCTGGCGATAAGACTGGAAATGACTCCGTCCAGCGCTTTGTCCACTTCTCCCGTGGCCCCGCCCGGTGCCTTCAACCCTTCAAAAAGGTTGACGATTATAGCATCAACCTTGAGTTTAACTATGTCTCCGGTGACAATTCTAACTCTCATAATTCCTCCCTCGAAAATCCCAAATCCTGAACTCAAACACTAAATTATCAAAAATCCAAATATCAAATCACCAGAATCTGATGCTGAGAGTGATTGCTGAGCCATCGTGTTTGTATTTGATTAGAGTCGGCAGTACTCCTGAAGAAAATATGAAGCTTTCTCGCCATCGTTTTCGTTGAGTGATTTCAGCGCTACTTCCAGAAGCTGGACTTTGCTTCGAAGACACGCTTCGAACCCCATACCAACGCATCACGATACTTCGGCCTTGGCCAGCTCTCCTTCTTCTGCCTCAATTATATCCTTCAGCTCCTCGTGGCAGGTATCGGTATTCTTGCCGCTTTGAATCACTTCTCCAAGCCGGCGGACTTTTTCCTTTCTACTTATCAGGGTTTCCATTTTAGCTTATAAATTTTCCTCCATTGGGGCTTGCGGAATCCTTTTCTCATAATCTTCCAGTAAAACGGTAGCTTTGCTGATATTGCCAGATTCAAGATTTCGGAGTATTCTCTCAAGGCATTGAAACTCTCCATAGAGATGGAGCGATACATCCGGTCCGCAGCAACTGGCTCTTGCATCTGCACGCCAGCAAAGACCCGATTTGATCTCGATCATTCTGCGCACTTCTTCGATGCATGAATTCAGTTGGCTGGAATCTGTTAATCTGGCCTGTAGTGATTGGACCTGGGTTTTATCAATCAGCAGAATTTCATTTTCCATAAATTACCTTGGGCACTATTTTTTGTGGGTGTTCATTCAGAACATACCTGATTCAATCGCTATTTTCAAATCCTCTTTTGGCAAAGGGGGTTTAGGGGATTTAATTAGGGGCCCCATTCAGAGATCGAGTCTTGCGAAGATGGCATCGATGTTTTTCAAGTAGTAATTGTAATCAAAAATCACTTCCAGCTCTTCTTTTGCGAGTGGCATTTCGGAATCTGCCAGGAGAAGATCAATGAATTGTCCCCCTTCTTTCCAGCACTTCATCGCATTTCGCTGCACGATTTTGTAGGCATCCTGCCGGCTCAACCCCTTTTCTTCGATCAATATCGTCATTACTCTTTGTGAGAAGGTAAGCCCACGGGTGATTTTCAAATTGCGGCGCATGTTCTCCGGGTAGACGTTCAAATCGCGCATCACGTAGGTGAAAATACTGAAAACGTAGTCGAGCGCCAGACAGGAATCGGGCAGGATGATTCTTTCGTTGGATGAATGACTGATGTCCCTTTCGTGCCAAAGAGTAATATTTTCCATCGAAGTGAGGGCGTGCCCGCGTATGAGTCGCGCCAACCCGCAAACGCGCTCGCACAGTTCAGGATTACGCTTGTGAGGCATGGCCGATGAACCCGTTTGGCCCTCTTCGAACGGTTCCTCTGCTTCAAGAACTTCGGTCTTTTGCAGAGCACGAATCTCGGTGGCGAATTTCTCCAGCGAACTGGCAATCAGCGCCAGGGTGGTGACGAACTGGGCATGCCGATCTCTCTGAATGACCTGGCTGGAAACCCTGGCCACTTCAAGCCCCAGCTTTTTACAGGTAATCTCTTCAATTTCTGGTGGTACCGTGGCATGACTTCCCACTGCCCCGGATGTCTTCCCCACAGAAACCATCCGTCTGGCTTCAGCGAGCCTTTCCTGATGCCGTTTGAGTTCTTCATGCCACAGGGCCATTTTTAGCCCGAAAGTGATGGGTTCGGCGTGGACGCCGTGGGTTCGTCCCATCATGATGGTTTGTTTGTACTTAACTGCCTTTTCTCTAACTACCGAAACAAGTTCGTCCAGGCCTTTTTGCAAAAGTGTGGAAGCTTCCACCAGTTGCAGGCTGGTGGCGGTATCGATGACGTCCGAGGAAGTCATTCCCAGATGAATCCAGCGCGCTTCCCCGCCAAGACTTTCTGAGACAGCTTTGAGGAAAGCGGTCACGTCGTGGTGAGTGACGACCAGTATCTCATTCATCCGGTCGAGATCGCAGGTAGCCTTTTTGAGCTTGGGGATATCTTCGGCGGGGATTACCCCGATTTCGGACCAGGCTTCACAAGCTGCGATTTCAACCTCGAGCCACTTGGCAAATTTGTTTTTGTCCGACCAGACATGATTCATCTCTGGCCGCGAGTATCGTTCGATCATAAAGTTAACCTTTTGTTTGTTCTTCGCGGTACTTCTCGTAGGATGCTCTGATGTCCTCGTGTTTTATTCCCAGTATCTGGGCTGCCAAATACGCTGAGTTTTTAGCTCCGGCTGAACCGACTGCGACGCAGGCAACCGGTATTCCGGGGGGCATCTGCACGATGGAAAGGAGCGCGTCTATTCCTTTGAGATCACCGGCAGTCAGTGGCACACCGATCACCGGCAAAGTTGTCCAGCTGGCCAGAACCCCGGGCAGGTGGGCTGCCATTCCGGCCCCGGCAATGATTACTTCAATCCCTCGCTCACGGGCGGCCTGAGCGTATTCCTGTGCCTTTTTCGGAGTACGATGCGCGGAAATTATATTAATTTCGTGGTCAATGCCCAGTTGCTGCAGCACATCCAGTGCGGGCTGCATCCTTTCGGTATCAGATTTCGATCCCATTACTACGCCGACAAGTGGCATTCGATTCTCCTTAAGAGGGATTATCTATGATAGCAATATCTTTGCGGTACCAGCAACCCTCGAAGGTAATCCGGGAGATATTCTGGTAGACTTTTTCGCGGGCAGCCGAATAGTTGCTGCCTTTGCTTACGACCGTCAATACTCGTCCGCCGGAATTGATTATTTGTCCTTTGTCATCGTTGTCTGTTCCGGCATGGAAAACGAGAACGTCACTGTCCACGCTTTCAAGTCCGCTCATAGGGGAACCTTTGCGGTAACTTTCCGGGTATCCCTCGGAAGCTAGGACTACACCGACACATGCCTCGTTGCTCCATTCTATTTCCATATCTGCCAGTCTGTCATCGATAACTGCCTGCATGATATCCACAAGGTCGGTTTGGAGCAGTGGCAGAATCACTTGCGTTTCGGGGTCGCCGAATCGAGCGTTGAACTCAAGCACTTTCGGGCCTTCGTTGGTCATCATCAGTCCGGCATAAAGGATACCTTTGTAGGAATATCCCTCCTGAGCCATCGCTTTGACTGTGGGCTTCATCACAGTTTCCATGACCGAATCTCGAAGATCGGCGTTGAAAAACTCCGATGGACTATAACAGCCCATGCCTCCGGTGTTGAGGCCTTTATCGCCATCGAGGGCTCGTTTGTAGTCGCATGCCGGAACCATAGGAGTGACGGTTTTACCATCGGTGAAAGCCAGCAGGCTGGACTCCCTGCCTACCAGACATTCCTCCACGAGAACTCTGTCACCGGCGTTACCGAAGGCCTTCTTTTGCATGATATCTTCGAGTGCCGTGATGGCTTCTTCCTGTGAAGTGGCAATAATGACGCCTTTGCCGGCGGCGAGTCCATCTGCTTTGATTACCATTGGAACAGGTTGTTGCTTGACATAATTTTCAGCTTCGGCAAAGGAGGTGAAGGTTGCGCTTCTGGCGCAGGGGATGGAGTATTTGAACATCAGTTCTTTGGCGAAAACCTTGCTGCCTTCGATTTGAGCGGCGCCTTTTTGAGGACCAAAGGCGGCGATGCCAATCCGGTTCAGAGCATCGACCAGTCCTTCGGTCAGGGGAGCTTCGGGGCCGACCATAACCAGATCGATTTTGTTATCCTGTGCTGCTTTAGTTAGAACTGGAATATCCCCGGCTGAAATCGGAAGGTTTTGAGCGATGGCTGCTGTGCCGGCATTTCCCGGAGCAACGAATAGTTTATCCAGTTTTGGGCTTTGTGCGATTTTCCAGGCCAGGGTGTGTTCCCTGGCCCCGTTGCCGATAACCAGAATATTCATTGTGGTGAACTATACTGCGATGATGAATTAATCCCAGTCATCTTCATCCCATCCATCATCCCAATTGTCATCTTACCAACTGTCATCCATTATACCTGTCATATCCATGGCTCCCTTTGCTTCATCAGGCAGATTGATGGAGACTGATTTATCGTAATCTTTGAAGTTCATGGTCATGGCCATATCCATTTCCATTGTGCCTTCTTCTTCTGGCATGCCCATCTCTTCCGGCGATATTACCATGTTCATTTCCATTTCAGCTTTCATAGGATAGAAGGTATCTTTGGCGTACCACTGCACTACGGAGAAATCTTTGATTATATCCATCAATTCGGACATATCCATATCTTCAGGCAAATCACCGGCGCCCAATCCTCCGCCCAGCCCGGGTTGCTGAAGCATGATATCGTACAGTTTAGCCATATCGGGGGTCATTTTCACTTTGTAACAACTGGCCCCATTGACCTTTCCTCCATCGGAAATACTGAGTTCAGCAGCTTCCAGCAATTCGGTTTGCTGAGAAACCATGTCCTGAGATTCCCAGGTGCCGGGCATTTCCATTTTGGTCCATTGAGCGGGCACTCCTTCTATACCGCTCATTTTGGAGTACATTGTGTTATCGATGTAGTACATTTCCATATCCATGTTCGTATCCATATCGCCCATAAATCCCATATCCATATCCATGCTCATATTCATATCCATCTTCATTTCTTCGTTGGTGTTATCGATAATCCCGTCGCCATCCATTGATATATCCATTCCAAAGGACTGCCCCATGCTTTCCCCATCCATTTTCATGGTCATGTCCATATCGAATTTGCAGGTCGTTGCGTTTTCATTGGCAGCCAGAACCTTTTCGACCAGCTCGGCTTGACTGATATTTGCAATGCCTCCATTACCGCCATCACTGTCATCGCAGCCGACAAACCCGATGGCCAATGCCAGCACCAACAATAGAGATAGTCCGGCTAAAGTAAGATTCCTGATCATTTTTGCCTCCTTTGAGTTTTATTCCCATTCAATGGTGGCGGGTGGCTTGGACGATATGTCGTAGACCACCCGGTTAACACCTGCCACCTCGTTGACGATCCGGTTGGAAATGGTAGCCAGAACTTCGTAAGGAAGCCGGGCCCAATCGGCGGTCATGGCATCTTCCGAGGTTACTGCCCGGACAGCCACGGTGTAGTTGTAGGTTCGGTAATCTCCCATCACCCCAACGCTCTTCAATGGAGTGAGCACGGCGAAGCTCTGCCAGAGCTGGCGGTAGAGATTGGCCTTTTTGATTTCCTGCATCACGATCCAGTCGGCGGCGCGCAGCATCTCCAGCCGGTCTTTGGTGATTTCTCCGATGATGCGGATAGCCAGACCCGGGCCGGGAAAAGGTTGCCTCCAGACCATTTCATCGGGAAGCCCCAGCGCTGTTCCGACTTCCCTCACTTCATCTTTGAACAGGTAGCGCAAAGGCTCGATGAGCTTTAGGTTCATCACATCCGGCAGGCCACCGACATTGTGATGAGTTTTAATGGTTGAAGACTCCCGGCTGACAGTTGCCGTGCTTTCGATCACATCCGGATAAAGCGTTCCCTGTGCCAGGAAATCGACTTTACCGATCTTGTTGGCTTCCTCTTCGAAGACTTCGATAAACTCGTTCCCGATGATATGACGCTTTTTCTCGGGATCGACGACACCTTCGAGCCTTTGCAGGAATCGGTCTGTAGCATCAACATATATTCCATTCAGCTTCAAGTTTTTTTTGAAAGTGCGGATGGTGCGCTCGATCTCTTCGCGGCGCATCAATCCGTTGTTGACGTAAATAGCGGTCAGTTGATCTCCGATTGCTTTGTGCAGAAGGGTGGCTACGACCGTGGAATCCACCCCGCCGGAGAGGGCGCAAATCACCTTCCCCGTTCCCACCTTTCTTCTGATCCTTTCAATTTGCTGTTTAACGAAGTTTTTGGGAGTCCAGGTACCTTCGAAATCGCAAATTTTGAAAAGGAAATTGGCCAGCATTTCCTTCCCCTGTGGCGTGTGAACCACCTCGGGATGAAATTGGATGCCGATTATGTTTTTGTCGTTGGCCATAGCCGCAATAGGAGCATTCTCCGTGTAAGCGATGCTGGTAAATCCCGGCGGCATCTCCAGAATACGGTCGCCATGACTCATCCAGACTGGTATCGCATCGTCCAGTTTAGAAAAGAGGGGGATATCCGTTTCGTTCTTATAGAGCATCGCCAGGCCATATTCATGTTTACCTGCCGGAGCCACTTGCCCTCCCAACTGGTGGGTTAATGCCTGCATTCCGTAACAGATGCCCAGTACCGGGAGCCCGCTTTCATAAACAAAGCTGGGTGCAAGAGGGGCATTGGGTTCATACACGCTGGCAGGCCCGCCGGAGAGGATGAAGCACTTGGGGTTGAGACGCTGAACCTTTTTCCAGGTGGTATTGTGGGGCACAACCTCCGAATAAACACCGCACTCACGTACTCGTCGGGCGATGAGCCAACTATACTGTGACCCAAAGTCAATAACTACTGCGGACTCATCAGCGGCTTTTAGTCGTGTTTGTTTAGGGGGCATTAGCTCGTATCCTTGATGTGAATCCAGCTTATCATCATGCTATACTGGAGTCAAGTTTCAAAAGATGCCCCTCCCCCCTTTTCACAAGGGGGAAGTTAAGGGGGATTTATTGGCGAATGGAACAGCAACTTCAGAAGGCCGTTTCGATTTTAAAAAACGGGGGCGTTATTGCCTGTCCGACTGATACAGTCTATGGCCTTGGCGCAGATGCATTCAACGAAGAGGCGGTGAGGCGAATTTACCAGATCAAGCAACGGCCTTTTGATCAGCCGCTTTCCGTTCTCATTGCTGAAATGTCCGAACTAAATCGATTAACCGAAACCTTTCCCGAAGCGGCCCGGGTTCTGGCGGATCGTTTCTGGCCGGGAGGATTGACACTGGTTGTTTCAAAATCAGCTTCTATTCCTGACTGGGTAACCGCCGGGGGGGATACTGTGGCGGTGCGCATTCCTGACCATCCGATCACTCTCGATTTGATCCGCGCTCTAGGCAATCCCCTGATCGGGACCAGCGCTAATCTGTCGGGGTATCCGAGTGTTACCAGCGCCGAGGAGGTTCGTGCACAAATGGGTGGGGCAGTCGATTTCATCCTTGATGGTGGTGTTTGCCCGGGCGGGATTGAATCCACGGTTGTGGATGTCACCGGACAGTTTCCTGTTGTCCTGAGGAAAGGGGCGATTTCTCGTGACGAGATCGGCGACTGTTTTTCGTAAAATAGAGAAAACGATTTGATGAGGATTTTCAGCCGATGGGGCACAACCTTCAATTCACTTGAAAACCGCGATTATCGCTGGTTCTGGCTGAGTTCAACATTTGCGGCAACCGTCATGCAGATGAATCTGGTGGCGCGAAGCTGGCTGGTCTTCGATCTAACCGATTCGTACTCTGCGCTGGGGTGGGTTAGTTTCTGTGCGGGCGTGCCGTTATTTATTCTTTCCCCATTTGGCGGTGCCATCGCGGACCGTTTCGAAAAGCGCGGCCTCATAGTTTTCAGTCAAATACTGATGGGGTTGGTGATACTGGGCATTTCAATTTTGATCTTTACCGATGTTATTGAGTTCTGGCAACTGGTAGTTGCGGCGCTGCTGAACGGGGTCTTTTTGGCCTTCAATTTGCCCAGTCGCCAGTCGCTTGTTCCCCGGCTTGTTGAACGGCGGTTGGTGATGAATGCTGTCGCCTTGAATTCCGGTTCTCAAAATATGAATCGCATTGTGGCACCTGCGGTGGCCGGAGTAATGATCAGCGTGATTGGGATGGAAGGCGTTTATCTGTTGACCGCCGGATTTGCTTTTCTTTCTGCAGCTCTTATGTTATTCGTTCCATCGAAGGGAACCCTCTCGCTCGAAGAGAGAGGATCCCTGAGGAATGAAGTTCGCGAAGGGTTGCGATATGTCCGCCACAACGAGACGCTTCGTGCGTTGATGATTATGGCAATTATTCCAATCGTATTCGGGATGCCCTATCTGATGCTGCTCTCCGGTTACGCAAAAGAGGTGCTTGGAGTCGAAAATGAGGGGTTTGGCGGATTGCTTTCAATGGCTGGCGTGGGCGCTGTCATCGGGTCGATTGTGATAGCGACGATGACCGATTTCAGCCGTAAAGGCTGGCTTCTTATAGTCTCGGCTGCGGTATTCGGGGTATTTTTGATGCTTTTTGCCAGTACGGATAATTTTGTGTTCGCATTGCTTTTGATGATGGGAGTGGGATTGGGCAACGCCGGTTATCTCTCAGTCAATAATTCGCTGCTTTTACTCAGTAGTGAAGAACGGATGCATGGGCGAGTTATGAGCCTCTATATGATGAGCATTGCGATTATGCCGATGGCGGTATTGCCGATGGGGGTGCTCAGCGATGTTGCCGGCGCTCAGATCGTAATAGGTGTGGGTGGTGCGTTGCTGGTGCTGTTTACAGTTCTGATGACGATATTAAGCTCGACTCTAAGGCGATTGTAGAAAAGCCCAACTTTGTTGTGTTAGACTAGCCACAAAGATGATGCCAGCCATTTCAGGAGGAGATCGATGCAGATAGCCATTGGCAGTGACCATGCCGGTTTCGATCTAAAGGAAGCTGTGAAAGGTTTTCTGGCTGAAACTGGGCACACTTGTGAGGATTTCGGATGCCCCGACATTTCTTCAGTGGATTACCCTGATTTTGCCTTCGCAGTGGCTGATGCGGTAGCTGAGGGTAAGTTCGAACGAGGCATTCTTATTTGCGGTTCCGGCATCGGGATGAGCATGGTTGCCAATAAGGTTCCCGGCATCCGGGCGGCACTGTGCCACGATGTTTTTGGTGCGAAGGGATGCAGGCAGCATAATGATGCCAATATTCTATGCATGGGTGGGCGAGTGACCGAGGAAAGTCTTGCCAGAGAGATTGTCAGCACTTTTCTGACTTCAGAATTTGAGGGTGGCAGGCATGCCAGGCGACTGGAAAAGATGCATTCCCGCGAGAAATAATTATGAAACCACAGGAACTCTCCTCCCGCTATCGGGCCGACCTCGATGAAGGGTTGCGTTCGATAGTTGGAGATTCCTTTTTGCCTCTCTATCACATGATGCGCTATCACTTGGGTTGGGTTGATGTTGATGGACAGGCCAGGTTAACCAGTGGTGGAAAGTTGCTTCGTCCATCCCTGTGCCTGCTTTCCTGCGAAGCTGTCGGTGGTGACTGGAAAAAGGCAGTACCTGCTGCTGCGGCGTTGGAGTTGTTGCACAATTTCACCCTTGTTCACGATGACATCGAAGATGGCGATCACGAGCGCCGGGGTATACCGACTGTCTGGCATGTCTGGGGAATGCCGCAGGGTATCAACACCGGCGATGCCATGCACGTCCTCTCTCGGCTGGCCTTGCTCAAACTTGAAGAAAAGGGTGTTCCTCCTCCGAAAGTGCTTCGTGCCGCGAGACTGCTGGATGAAACCTGCCTCAGTTTATGCGAAGGGCAATATCTGGATATTTCATTCGAGGATCGACTTGATATTGGAGTGGATGATTATTTGAAGATGATCGGAGGAAAGACGGCGGCGCTCTTTGCCTGTTCGCTCAAGATAGGCGCTTTGCTGGGCACCGACGATGAACGACCGATTGAAAACTTGTCGGAGTTCGGGCGGAACCTTGGGCTGGCCTTTCAGATACAGGATGATGTGCTGGGCATCTGGGGTGAGGACAGCAAAACCGGGAAATCGACAGCCAGCGATATCCTCAAAAAAAAGAAAACTCTGCCGGTTGTTTATGCATTTGAAAATGCCGGAAGGGAACAGATTGAGGATTTGACTTCAATATACAGGCAAGATGAGATTGGTGAGAAAGACCTTGCCCCGGTCCTGAATATTCTTGAAGAATCGGGTGCCCGCCAGTATTCCGAGGGAATTGCCGGGAAATACTTGGACAAAGCGCTGGAGTATCTGGCGAAGGCGGAGATATCTCCTTCTTCCAAACAGGACTTTATCTCACTGGCTGGATTTATGGTTGAACGGGAATACTAGGTATTGATATGAGTTCACATCGAATTGTTTTCCTCCCCTCCGGATTTGAGGTCTCAGTTAATGAGGGAATCTTACTTCGGGAAGCAGCGCACCTGGCGGGCGAGGATATCGAAACGATTTGCGGCGGGAAGGGCTCCTGCGGAAAATGCCGGGTACGAATCCTCGAAGGTCACGAGCACGGGGTTGAATCTAGCATGTTGCACCTTTCTCCTTTTAGCGAATCGGAGCGAAGCTATGCTGATAGATATGGGCTTAAGCCGGACGAACGGCTTTCCTGCCAGGCTCAGGTAATCGGAGATGTGGCCGTTTTTGTGCCGGAAGAGAGCCGTGTTGGCCGGTTCTCGCCTCAAAAAGCGGCTGGCGGGAACAAAGTTGACATAAAACCCGCTATCGCTAAATATCACATGGAGCTTTCCCCGAAATCAGACTGGGAACAATTTCTCTCCGAATTTGAGGCCGGCTTCGGTTTGCATGATCTGATTATCGATCCCCACGCAAAAACCAGTTTGGCTAACATGCTCGGTCAGAGCAGTGAAGGTGTCACTCTGACGGTATGGGATGACCGGGAAATCATTCTGGCGGAAGAGGGTTGGAAAGAAAAGGCTTATGGACTGGCCCTGGATATCGGTACCACCACCGTGGCTGGATATCTGTGCGATTTGGGGGACGGGAAAATCGTAGCTAGCGAAGCGATGCTCAATCCGCAGGTTCGGTTTGGCGAGGATATAATGACCCGCATCGCTTATGCCAAAGAAAATGCGGATGGCCTTGCCGAGATGAATCAGGAGATTATCTACGCAGTTAACGAACTCGCGCGGAATATTACTTTGCAGGTGGGACTTACCCTTGATGATATTGCCGAAATGGTCGTGGTGGGCAATACTGTGATGCACCACATTTTCCTCGGGCTGGATATTGTGCAGCTCGGAATGTATCCGTTTCCGCCGGCGATTGAAACTTCTGTTAATCGGAAAGCCAGCGAACTGGGACTTGAAATTTTACCTTCAGCCAACGTTCATGTGCTCCCCATTGAAGCTGCGTTTGTGGGTGCGGATAACGTGGGGGTGATGATTGCCGAAGAGCCGTACAACCAGGATGAGGTGTTGCTCATAATTGATGTTGGTACTAATGGCGAGTTGATTCTGGGTAACCGTCAGCGAATGCTTTCGGCATCATGTGCCACCGGGCCTGCGTTTGAGGGCGGAAATATTAGATTTGGTATGCGGGCAGCTCCTGGTGCGATCGATCGGGTTCGAATTGATTGCCACGCGTATGAAGTGAGCTTCAGTACCATCGGGAAACCGGGGTGGAGCCCGGAAATCAATACTGATCAAATACAGGCGAGAGGCATCTGCGGTTCCGGGATCATCGATGCTGTGGCGGAAATGCTGGGCGCAGGAATTATCAGGAAGGATGGCGGTTTCGATAAATCGTTAACCTCCTCCCGGCTTCGAGCGGGGCAGGATGGCAAACCCGAATTTGTAATTGCTTGGGCGCAGGAAACGGCAATTGGGCAGGATATAACGGTTGTTCAGAAAGATGTTCGGGCGATTCAACTGGCTATGGCTGCCATGTCTACCGGGGCTCAGTTGATGATGAAACGGATGGGAATTGAGAAACCTGATAGAGTGCTGCTGGCAGGAGCGTTTGGTGCAGTGATCGATCCCCGCCGCGCGCTCAAATTGGGGATGTTTCCGGATTGCGGTTTGAGCAGTGTTGAAGCGGTTGGCAATGCTGCCGGGGACGGTGCGCGCATGGCCTTATTAAATAAGGAAAAGAGAATTGAAGCGGATCGGGTTGTGCGGGAAGTTGAATATGTTGAATTGACGGAAGAGCCCGGATTCAATGAGGCTTTTGTGAAGGCGACGCATTTCCCTTAAATAATTTTTCTGTGATGATCCTCTAGTCTAATTGGTGTTACACCAGACAACCTGATTAAGCCAACTATCGTTCCACTACCTGAGAACCTACTGGCAACTCGAACAATCTATCCGGCAGCTCTGGGTTGAAATTGAACTTATGGTACACAGATACCAGTACATTATTGGTGTCAGTTTCCTCAACTCGGAGTGGAAGTCCATAATCATTGGATAGCCATATTTTTGAGCAAGCCCCCGTATTATCCGAGTATTCAAAAAGCCGACAAGATTTTCCATTCAATATCTCATCACTGACAGCAGAAAGATCGCAGTCCATAATGGCATTGCCAAGTTCATGTGGCAATGTTAGCAACGGAGGAACTGTAAGCATTATTGCCAGCTTTTTCAAGGTTCTCATCATTTCGAGGTATTAGCGTGACCAGACCAAAGGTGTAAGGCAATCTTCTTACAGGCAAAAAGAGGGCCATCTGGTTATAACAAGACAGCCCTCTTCGAAGCGGCTCTCAGTCCTGCGGCGGAAGTATTCCTCACCAATTGAGAATCTCCGAGCAAGGAACGAGGTCAGGAAATTGAAAACCTTTTATCTAAAGATTACTCGATCTTGGTGTTTGAATGGGAGCTTCAAGCGCACCCAGTTTCTGCAGAAATGTGAAACCATCCATATAGTTAGTATGTCTGGCAATCTTATTTCCACGCATCTCGACTATCGCAGACCCACGCTGGAAAATGGGCTTTCCGGTTGCCGGCAGGTCCGGAAAGTCGCCCTGATGAGTGCCTGTCATGATCCACTCGAAACTTGCCATGTTTCCGCCAATGAAGTAGGACGGCCACTGCAACTTGAAATCAGGTATGGCGCTGAACGTTAGGTTGAATTCAGCCGTTAACTCTGCTTTACCCTTTACAATCTGCTCCATCCACACTTTTTCGTAGATTCCATCATCCGTGTAAAAGGAAACTAGCTTCTCAACATCATGATTATTCCACGCTATGCAATAATCGTCCAGTATCGCCTTAATATCAACCTGTGATGCAGTTGTCATTTTCCCCTCCTTTTTTGTATCTTTTGATTCCGTTGGAATACTGATATCTGGAAAAGCACAACAGCTACAGAATGACTCCCG
>Ga0180432_10001895_pt1 | contig 32168 bp, 29 predicted proteins | sample SS_ome_10_FD_132414 | JGI IMG/M metagenome (GOLD analysis project Ga0180432, IMG submission 132414) | Hypersaline lake sediment archaeal communities from the Salton Sea, California, USA - SS_1_MS_2 metaG | ecosystem: Environmental > Aquatic > Non-marine Saline and Alkaline > Hypersaline >...
CACCTCGTAAAGGAACCCTTTCACTGCTTCCCCAGAGCGATATCTGGTTATCCATGGTGCACCTTCGGTGACCTCGGAGTCACACGGTTATGACCACGATGCCTCTCCTGGCTCTACTCGCCGGGAGCAAGTCGCTGGCGCAATGCCATCAGCAATCCCTGCTCGGCTTCAGCATGGGCTTGCAGCAGTTCGCGGGTGTGTGCTATGTAGGCCCGTAGATCGTATGCTGTCGCCTGCCAGTGGTGCGCGGACAATTCTCCGCTGGATAGCCGAGACAGGTACTTTTTCGTCGCCGCAAGCCGATTCCTGAGTTCTGTATGCTCCTGCATTAACGACCTGAAAGAAGACACGAGGTCCCTGTCACCGTGTTCCACGAAGGTGGCCAACACCGCCGTCTCCTCACGCTCGAAGTGCGCTTCGAGCCCCTTGTCAAGCGAGTCGAACAACTCCCCTATGCTGGCCAGCTTCTCTTTCTGGTCGAACCTGCCCGGCATGAAGGCATCTCGGGCTTCGTCAAGCTGAGAAAGCGCTTTCGGGTCGTTGACCATCTGGTCCAACCTGTGTACCCCCTCGAGGACACTCTCATGTTCTTTCATAACCTCTTCAATCAGGGCAATAGCGGTCTTCATGTTTCCTCCTCAGACCGACTACACGGTACTATACAAGGCGTGTGGTGGTGTACGCTCTTGTGTTCAGCTGAAGCGTTGGCGGTGACTCGCGGATCCCCCCAATTCGTCGTCCTGAGCCTGTTCCTTGTTACGCCCAGTCGCACTCCCAGCCTCTGAGCCCCATGTGAGCAGAAACGCCAGAACAAGATCGCGACCTTCCTCCACAGTCATGTGCTCACTATCAATGACGCATTCGGCCATCGGGTCCTCTTCGAACGGCGTGTCTACACCGATCACCTCGCCAAGCCCTTCAAAGCTGCCCCCTGTCTCTTTTCTCTCCAGCGCCTTTCTGTACAGGTCGGCCATGACGTGGCCTTCCGGGCGGCCGCCTTCCCGCTTCATTGCCATCTCCAAAGAGCAGCGCACGAGCACCTCGGCAAAACGGGGTAGCACTTCGCGAGCATACCATCGCATCTGCCGTTTCGGAGCGGTGCCATCCATAATCACATTCGTGTCTTGGTAGGCAATCTGAGCCGCATCCTCTACGAAGAGCCTGTATGCCTTCGCTCGCTCTTGTGGAGTGTACGTGGGGTTGGGGGAGTAGACCTGGCGACGCTCGTCCATAGCAAGGTATCGCACGTCCTCCCCCCTCTCTTGCAGCGCATCATGGACCGCCCGGGCGTACGTCGTCTTTCCCGCCCCGGGAAGACCGACGAACCACAAGACCCAGCCAGCTTCTCGCTTCTCTCGCTCCGGCGTCATGGCGAAAGCCCGTTTGTGTCACTCAATGTACTTGTTGGGGTTGAGGTAGTCAAAGCGCTTCTCCGAAAGGACGTTCACCAGGAACCTGAGCAGCCCTTGCCGGACGTCGGGCGGATGGTCGGGGTACCAGTCGGGATGTGCCATAACAAGGCAGCGGAATACGTAGAACGGGGCGATGACTTCAAGCATCTCCTCATCATTGCTCTCTTTCAGGTATTCCTCCCAGAATGCTAGGTACAGTGTCTCGAAGTGCCCGCCGAGGCGCGAGTCCTGATACAGTCCGTAGAGTAGATAGTTGCAGCTCATGGAAGCGACATCGTCGGCTGGCTCCCCCCACTCACCACGGCTCCGATCAAGCACCGCGAAATCACCATCGGGGCGGATGATGACATTCCACGGGTGGAAATCACCGTGAACCGCAGCCAGCCGGTGAACATACTTGCGCAATCCCCAGCGCCAGTCAATCAGTCTCTTCTCGAGTTCCTGAAAGCGTGTCGGCGGGAAAGGCTCATAGGGGTGGGGATAGGTGTCGATGAGCCCCCAGATACACTCGGAATGCCCGATGAGCTGCCGGACGCTGCGCAGATAGAGGGCGGGAGCATCCAGTTTGTGGGAGTGCACTCGTGACAGCCAGCGGGCGAGCTGACGCGTCAGCTTCTCATCCTCAGGGCGAAAATCGCCCCCTCTAATGCGCTCCAGATCGACGTAGTAGTCTCTGCCTGGCACCTCTTCGCGGAGCCAGAAGAACTCCTTCGGTTTCTCTATGGGCACCAGGTGGCCCCGTTGGTCGACGTATCCCAGCGCGAGTGGTTTGGCGTGTTTTTCCATCCTCGCACTGGCCTCATATTGGAACAGCACAATAGCAGCCCGATCCCAGTAGAACTGGTGCCCGTACCGTTCCGGACGCACAAACGAAAGCACCGCCCTTCGCTCCAAGCCGTCCTCTTCATAGATTATTTCGAGAGGCTCGCCATAGCCGAACTCCTTCATACCCTGCCCCTCCGCAGAGCCGAGCTCCCTAACTCCGCGCAAGGCAATGGAGCCCCTTTGGCTTCGCTGTAGGAATCGCCGCAGATTCTCTCTCCGTATCGCAGACATGGTAGGCACCTCCAATGCACAACTCCAGGGTGAAGAACCACCCTACTCGTAGCCAGGAAAGTAGTCGTGCCTGACCCGGTCCTTTCTCAGGCCAATCGCTGCCAGTTGTTCCTCCAGAGACTTCACCATGCCGATGGGTCCAGAAACATAGAAGGTTCGCTTCCGGAAGTCTGGAATCAGTTCGCGCACCAGCTCCTTGGTGATGCGCCCTTTGCTTCCCTTCCAACTGGGCGGTACGTCCGGTCCCGACAGGACGTGTTCGACGCGGATGCTCTCGTGGCTGTCAGCCATCTCGTCGAGTTCATCACGAAAGGCAATATGGTCATAGCTCTTGTTGCCATAGACGAGAACCACATCGCGCTTGAGATTCCTGTCCACTGTGTAGCGCATCATGCTTCGAAGTGGCGTTATACCAATCCCGCCACTGAGGAAGGCGAGATTGCGTCTCCTTGCTGGAAGGGTGAAATCTCCTTCAGCACCCCGGAGTCTGGCCCAGTCACCTGGCTTCATGCGATCCAGCGCCTGGGAGTACTCACTCGCCGTGATTCTCTTGGTGAACTCGAGGTATCCTCTCTTTGCCGTCTCCGTTGGTGAGCTCGATATTGTGAAATGATGAACCCCCTCTCGTCCGTCAATCCTGATGGTCACGAAGAAGTACTGACCCGCTTTGTACTCCACATCATTCCTATCGCTCACATCAAACCGGAACGACTTGATGTCTGAAGTGCGCTGAATCACCTCGGAAATGGCCGTATCAAACTGCCACATAGCACAAACCTCCTCAAGAAATTCGGTACATATTCGGAAAGCATGCGACCACCATAGGACACCCGTCGCCAACCTCCCACCACCCGGCCAAGAGAAGCTTCTGTGTACGGACAATGGCCGCTGCACAGTATAAGGCTCCCCACCCCTACAGTTGGTCGCGTGGCGAAGAATGCCTCCAGATAGGCCGAGCTTCCAGTTACAATCGATCGAGGAATTCCTTCCATGGTGTGGCGGGCAGCGTTTCAGTAGTCGCATGCCCGTAGCCGCGTATAATCATCGCGGCTCGCTGCACGTCCTGCGGGCGTTCTGCTTCCACAATGTCCACTACATCATAGCCCCCCAAGGTGGAGTAACTCTCCTTCCAGACCACGGCAGGGCACTCGGATTTGATCCTGGCGGCCACATCCTGGGCTACCTCTTTGAAGGCGCTTGGGTCTCGGAAAGCCCCTGGTGAGACCCGAGTAAGAATGACATACGTTGCCATCGCTCACCTCCGTTCCTCGAGTTTGCGCTGCGACATTCCCTTCCTTGGAGCACGCATCCCCCACCACCCTCATCGACTGTATTATGGTGTCTGATACCCCTAGACGCACATCCGTATACATACGTATTTGACCCGTGAAGTCGTCCGTACCCTCGCGTCGTGACTGCCTGAGGTCGCCAACGTTTGCACCACTGCACAATGACCCGTCCGATTCGCCAACAGCCGCCGCCTTGTTCTCCTTCGCGCCAGCATTTCATGCCTCACATGCAACCCGTGAACGGGCTGGCGCGCGGTCTCCAAGGCAAGATCCGATACTCACTACAAGGTGCGTGAACGTCATTCTCCTGACTCATTTGTCACGGCAACGATGTCCCACTATGAGACTGCGCGCGTGTGCAGGGCGACACGGCAGGCGTCCTCCCACATGGTGAGCCCTCACAGTCCGGGGCCGACGGGCCACCAGGGACATACGTCCGTTCCACGCACGAGATGGAAGCCCCATACGCGGCCTTCAGCGATGCTGCCTGCGGCCGATTCCCAGCTCCTCCCTCGTCTGCAGGAAGTTGACGACATCGGCTCGCGTCAGCATACCTGAGAGCTCGTCACCGCGGAGCACCACCACCTGATTCACGTCGTTGCGGGATAGCTTCTGCATAGCCGCGTAGAGATCGTCATCCGGTGACACGCTGTGTAACGGAGGTCGGGTCATAATCTCCTGCACCTCTGTATCGGTCCATCTCTCACGGGGAATTTTCTTGATGTCGCTCACGGTGACGATGCCGACGACCCGACCGTTTTGAGACACGGGGAGGGCGCGACGACGGTAGCGCCCAAAGATCCCGTCGACGAGGTCCTCCACGGACGTGCCGGGGCTGACGGCCTCAGTGCCGGCATCCATAACGTCCCTCACCTTGGCGCCGCCCAGGTGCTCGCGCACTGTCAATTCGCGGCGGCTGGCATCGGCGGCGCTGCTCAGAAACCACCCGATAAAGGCAATCCACAGACCTCCCAGCAGGTTTCCGGTGAACAGCTCGAACACGCCAAAGGCTATGAGTCCCCATCCGAAGAAACGGCCCACAGTCGCCGCGATGTTGGTCGCCTTTCCCAGGTCGCCCGTCGACCTCCACAGAATGGAACGAAGTACCCGGCCGCCATCGAGGGGGAAAGCAGGCAGGAGATTGAACCCGCCAAGAATGGCATTGATCAGCGCCAGGTACATCAGCACGGCCGCCACCGGGCTTCGCTCGTCTGGCATTGCCAGCGCAATTCCCCAGAAGATGCCGGCGAGGATGAAACTGGCACCGGGGCCGACGACTGTCATGGCAAACTCCACTGACGGCTTCTCTGGCTCGTCTTCCAGATTGCTCACCCCGCCGAAGATAAACAGAGTGATGCTGCGGACGTTCATGCCGCGAGCCTTGCCTACGAGAGAGTGGGCCAGTTCATGGAGAAGCACCGACACAAAGAGGAGCAGCGCCGCTATCACGCCGGTTATCCAGTAGGTGGCCTGGCTCCAGCCGGGATAGTAGGCCGGAAAGAAACCCTGCGCCAGAGACCAGGCGATCAGAATGAACGCAAGTGCCCAGGTATAGTGGATGCCTATCTCGATTCCCGCTATGCGCCCGAGGCGCAACGAAGCCCTCATAGCCAAGACCTCCTTCTTCAGCCCGTGCTCTGCTCTCGTTTCGTCTTGCCGAAGCCCTCCGTTGGTCGATATGGGACCGACCGGGACACCTTCAAGCCCGTGGCGAACCAGACACGCCACCAGCCATTCGCCTGGGGCTGTCGCCTACCGCAGGTAGTCCTCCAATTGACGCCTGTAGCCGGATTGCCGCAGCTTCTGGAGCGCTTTGACCTGGATCTGCCGGACACGTTCTCGAGTGACACCTATCTCGGCACCGACCTCGTCGAGCGTACGTCCCTGTCCGTCCGTGAGGCCGTACCTCAGTTCGATTACACGGCGTTCTCGAGGAGTCAGCGTCCCGAGCACATCCCGTACCTGTTCCTTCAGCAGACGGTCGGTTACCTCTTCTGAGGGTGTGGGAGTTCGCTGATCTTCGATGAAATCTCCCAGTTCGCTCCCCTCTTCACCCTCTCCCACCGGTGTCTCCAGGGAGACGGGCTCTCTGCTGACCGCCTGGAGCAGCTCGTCCACCCTACGGGGCGACACCCCCATTTCCGCAGCGATCTCGTCGACGGTCGGTTCCCGAGAGAGCTGCTTGGATAGATGCTCACGCGCTCTGTTCAGCCTTCCGACAGACTCAGCGACGTGTACTGGCAGGCGAATTGTCCGCAGTTGGTCGGCTACAGCCCGTCCGACGGCCTGTCGAATCCACCATGTGGCGTAGGTGCTGAACTTGTGCCCGCGGCGGTGATCGAATCTCTGCACTGCCTGCATCAGGCCGATGTTGCCTTCCTGAATCAGGTCCAGGAAGGGTAGGCCGCTGGCCACCTGCTTCTTCGCCACGCTTATCACGAGCCGAAGATTGGCTCGGGTCAACTCGTCGGCTGCCTCCTCGGCTTGATCTCGAATCCGCCCGAAGTGCGCAACAAGCTCGGGGCGGATCTCCTCCAACCGATCCCCAAAGTCCGGCGAGTGAATTGCCCTCCCGAACCCCTCCATTGAAGTGGCACTTCCTGGGCCAGAAAGCAAACGCCACGGTACCAGCCGGGTGTCCCGGGAGATGTCAATGAGCGCTTGCCTGACCTGGTCCGAACGGTGTCCCAGAGCCCGTGCGATGTCGGCGATCAACTGGTCGTCGATGCTGCCGTCGACGGCGAGACGCACGTCGGAGCTGCATACCGCATCGGCCACACTTGCCATGGGCTCAAGGCCAAGACAGCCAGTCAGTGCCTGGAAGACGTCTCGAGCCCGCCAGAAACGCTCCAACAGGCTCATGAGCAACTCCATCGGGGAGGGATTGCGTCTCAAGCGGGACCGGTGCTCGTTCTCGAGACGCGACAGGTGTCTGCCCTCCTCCATTCTCTTTGCCAGTTCCTTCTCCTGCCGGGCATCGAGCAGGGGCGTCTCACCAGACTCCCCCAGGTAGACGCCCACCAGGTCTTCCGTCGCCGATTCAGCTTCACGTCGAGGCTTCTCCCACCCCTCTATTCGGTCCACGCCGCTGTCGGGACTTCTGCTCTCCCGCAGTCTCTGCTGCACTTCCTCATGCCTTGGGGACACTATCGCCTCCATCTCTCCCGGTGCCCGCGCACCTCCGTCTTCCCGGTCCCTGGGGCATAGCCACACGCTTTCGGTCAGCCAGTTCCTAGAAAGGACACGTACCGAAGAGGCATCCGCCGCCGTACTCCGGGTCGGCAGTCACGTATGGGACCGGCTCTGCTTGCTCTGAGATGTCACCTCTGTAGTACAGCACCTGTCGCTTCCTGCTGCCGTAGCGGTACGCTGTGATGCCCTTGCAGCCCAAATCGTAGGAAAGCCTGTAGACCCGGCGCATGTCCTCCGGAGAAGCATGGGATGGCAGGTTCACCGTCTTGGACACAGAGTTATCCGTGTATCCCTGGAATGCTGCCTGCATCCGGACATGCCACTCGGGTTCAATATCATAGTCTGTCACGAACGTGCGCTTCACATCCTCAGGGACCGCGTCTATACCCTTCAGTGTTCCCTTCTGTGCCACTTCCCTCATCAGCGCCTGCGAGAAGAACCCCCGTTCACGGGCCACGCGCTCGAAGCAAGGGTTCACCTCGAAGAGCCTCGCCTGATCCATGACATTGCGCACATAGGCCAGGGCGAACAGGGGCTCGATACCGCTCGAACAGCTGGCAATGATGCTGATGCTGCCTGTCGGTGCGATAGAGATGAGGGAAGCGTTTCGCAGTTCGGTTGCGCTGGCTCGATCGTGAGCGCTGCCCGCGAAGTTGGGAAAGGGGGATCGCTCAACGGCAAGCTCAGCAGAAGCGCGACGTGCCTCCTCCGAAAGTGCCTGCATGATGCGCTCCGCCATGTCCAGCGCTTCTTCCGAATCGTAGGGTATGTTGAGTTCAACGAGAGCATCGGCCAAGCCCATAACGCCCAGCCCGACCTTGCGGTTACCCAGAGTAATGCGCTTCGTCGCTTCCAGCGGGAAGGCGTTCACTTCGACCACGTTATCGAGGAAGCGTATGGCGATACGAACCACTTCCCTCAGCCTTTCCCACTTCACCTTCCCGCCGGCTACCATTCTGGCCAGGTTTATCGACCCCAGGTTGCAGCTTTCATAGGGAAGCAGGGGGAGCTCGCCACAGGGGTTGGTGGCCTCCATTGCGCCCAACTGCGGCGTTGGATTGTGGCGGTTTATCTCGTCCAGGTAGACCAGTCCCGGCTCGCCAGTCAACCAGGCGTTGTTCACAATCATATCGAAGATGTCATCTGCCTTGACCAACCGGGTTTCCGTTCCTGTTCGCGGGTTGATAAGAGGCCACTTGGCGCCTGTCGAGACCGCTTCCATGAATGCATCAGTAGCGGCCACGGATAGATTGAAATTGGCGAAAGCGGCCTCCTCTTTCTTGGCGAGAATGAACTGAGAGATGTCGGGATGGTCAGCCCGCAGAATCCCCATGTTCGCGCCGCGACGCCTCCCTCCCTGTTTCATCACTCCGGTGGCCATGTCGAAGATCCTCATGAACGAGACAGGCCCGGAGGCAATGCCTTTGGTGGAGCGAACCAGGTCTCCTTCCGGTCGCAGGCGAGTGAAAGAGAAGCCGGTGCCTCCTCCGGACTGGTGGATGATTGCCGCATGCTTGAGGGCGTCGAAGATATCCGGAATCGAGTCCTCGACCGGGAGGACGAAGCAGGCTGAGAGTTGGCCCAGATCGGTGCCAGCGTTCATCAACGTAGGTGAGTTGGGGAGGAACTCCAGGCTGCTCATGGCGTCGAAGAACTCGTTCTCCCATTCCTGGATATTGGCGGTTGGGTCGAAGGTGCTTTCCGCCTCTGCAACCGCTCGAGCTACCCGCCAGAAGAGCTGTTTCGGGGTCTCCGTCACCTGGCCATCTTCGTCCCTCAACAGGTACCTGCGTTCCAGCACCTTCGCTGCATTGATGCCCAGTTTGAGGTCGTCTTCGACCCCAATGAGAAGCTTCATCCCTCGCACGTCCGCCCGCTGCTGGCGGTACAGAATGTACGCCTTGGCCACATCGGGGTACCCCTGGGCCATCAGAACCTGTTCCACCACATCCTGCACGTCTTCAACACCAGGCATACCGCCGGCGTACCTGTCCCCCAGCGTACGAACCACCTCGTCAGCAAGGCTGGCCGCCAGCTCTCCGTCATGAAGGCCTGTGGCTTGCAGCGCCTTCGCTATCGCCCGCTCAATCTTGGCGGCCTCGAAGGCGACCACAGAGCCATCGCGCTTGCGGATTTGCTTGGGACTAGCTTGTGTCACTGCTATTCGGACTCCTATCGGTCTACCCCACACCGGGCTTGGGATTGGGGCTACAGCCGTCGCTAGTACTCGAAATCCTGCTCGGAATAGACGACCTCATTGCTGAATACTCTGAGCGCGCGGATGACACGCATGTTGTCTGGCGCCAGCACATCCAGGAACACTGAGGAAAGGCCGAGTCCCGCCAGCATGGCCAGCAGAATCGTCTCGATTGTGAGCCGTACACGCTTCGGAGCACCAGCCGAGGCATTGGCCAGCCAGCAGGTGCTCCTTACGGGCGGCTCGAAGACGTCGGGGAGAGACTCGAGGAATCTCCTTACCTCTACCAGATGCTGCTGCCCGATGGACCTCGTTATGTGAATGACGCCCGGGTCGACGAAGAGGCGGTCATCGTCAATCCCCGACTCATTGGCAGCGCCTACCAGGACGGCCGCGTTGTGCAGCATCTCCTGTGCAGCCCGCGGCGCCTCAGGCTCGCTCAACAGCAGCACTGCCTCCGCCCCACGGTCAGCAGCAAGCGGCAACATGTGCTTCAACTTCATTTCGTCCATAGAGACGTAGTTGACGATGGGTGAGCCTCTGCAGGCATCGAGCCCGGCTTCAAGCGCCCTGACGTTGTTGGTGCTGAGACAGAGCTGGCGATCGGTGGTGCGCTGCACGATCTTGACCGCTGCCTCCATGGCCTCTGGTTCGTCCATGTGGTGAAGCGTGCTGATTTCAAGAGCGTCGGCACCGGCGTCCACGCACTGCGCCGCCAGCTTCTGGAGAACTGCCGCCGCATCCCCATCAAGATCCCAGCCCGACGCCTTCAACTTGTCGAACAGGGACGCCACGTTTGGTTGCCGCGTTGTGATGTTACTTGCTATCACAAACATCCAATGCCTCCTTTCTTAGCCTCATCCTCCCCGAAAGCACTCACACACCCGGACAGTCAAGCCGCTGCCCACGAACCTTCCATGAAGCTATGTCAGGCTGATCTCCTTTGCCGACTGCCACAGGCCGTGTATGTTGCACAGGGCTGTGGCATACAGCGTGCCTGGCTTGGTAATTTTGAGCGAAGCGATGACCTCGTGGTCAGTGTGGACCGGCCCCTTGTCCGGTCCCTCAACCGACTCGCCGTGAGCGCAGAACTCGAAGTGGCCCACCTGATAGGAGAACTTCTCTCCGGCGGGATGGAAGTAGAGAGAGATCCACCGTATGTGGTGTTCCGTGGTGTTGGGGTGTGCCACCTCTTTTCCGAGGCTCACCTTCACCGAGAAGAGACGGCCATGGATGATCTTATCGGGGCACTCTATGACCGGAACGTGCTTCTCTGTCTTCCAGTCGGCGGTCTGAAACAGGTCTTCAAATTGCTCCATTGCTTGTACCTCTCCTTCTAGTCCTCACCAGTTAGCCCTCTACTCCGGGTCTAGCTTGTAGCGTTCCAGGTGCCCGTCTGTGGCCCAGGGTGCCACCTTCTCAAGCAGGCCGTCTCGCTCCTCATCAGCCAGGGGGCGCCACCCGTGCACAATGTCTACGTTCTCCGTGAGGACTTCCATCGTATCTATCCCCAGCACCAGTGTGCTGATAGGAAGAGATAGCGCATACCCGATGGCCTCGCCCGGCCAGACCCCCGTCTCGAGGATGTGCCCGCCGGACAGCGCTTTCATGCCAATGACACCGATGCGGCGACGGCTCAGCACCGGCAGAACCTCTTTGATGAAACTGCGGTGGTGGAAGTCCAGGAGGTTGGTCGGCATCTGCACCGTGTCCCACGGGAACTCGTAGCTGAGCATTCGGTGGAACAGGTGCGGCCAGTGGTGACCGGTGAAGCCGATGAACCTGACCTTTCCCTGTTCCCTCGCATGCAAAGCGGCTTCCATTGCCCCTCCTGAGAAGATGTCATCCGGGTCGCTCTCGTGCACGATATTGTGGAACTGGAGCAGGTCGACGTAGTCGGTGCCCAGTCTCATCAGGCTCTCCTCCAGCTGGCGTGCAAAGGTCTGCGCATCCCGCCCATGGTTCTTCGTCATGAGAAACACCCTGTCGCGGTACCCATGCCGCAACGCCCTGCCCATCAACTCCTCGCTCCGCCCCTGGTGGTAGCACCACGCGTTGTCGAGGAAACGGACGCCCCTGTCGACCGCCGCCTGAACCAGACGCACCGCATAGTCCGAATCGGCAATCGTGCCGATCGCGTGGCCGCCGATGCCCAACACAGTCACCTTCACCCCGGTGCTGCCCAAGTCTCGAAGGGGGATGACGTTGTCCTGCCTGTCCGAGTCGCTCATGACCTTGTTCCAGTATTCGCGATTGTGCTCAGGGCCGCTGGCACGCGTCGTCTTTCTAGCCACGGCGGCAGCGGCCCCCGCTTTTCCGCGGCCTGTGAGAAGCGGGACGGCCCGCATCGCCTTTCGGCCATGCGCACTACTTCTTCTTTGGCTTCGCCGAAACAGCGATCTTCTTCGGCTTCTTCTCCGCGACCTTGGGGACGGTGACCTCCAAGACCCCGTCTTCGAAGTCCGCACTGATCTTCCCGGTATCGGCATTCGATGGAAGACGAATGGTGCGCATGAAGCTGCCGTAGGAGCGTTCACAGACGTAGTAGTCTTCGTCCTTGACTTCGCTCTCCGCCTTCTTCTCCCCCTTGATGGTGAGCAAGTCGTCTGAGACCGAGATGTCTACGTCGTCCTCCTTCATTCCCGGCAACTCCGCCCTCACCACCAGCTTGTTGTCTCGTTCGAACATCTCAATGGACGGTAGCCATTCTCGCTCCCGCAACGGGAAGCGGCTCATGGCCGTAAGCATCGGCCTGCCGAGCATGTCCTCGAAGCGTCGCGCAAAGTCTTCCATCTCCCAGAAGGGCTGCCACTCTCTCAGCCCCCTCGGTCTCCATCTCTCCAGCATGAGTCACCTCCTCTGAGTTCTCTTGGGGAAAGCCGTCCCGCTTCCCGCTGCGTCAACCGTAGTCCAGGCGCCCACGCCCAGCTATCCGCACCCTACCGTTATGTCGAAAGCCCCTGGTGAGGACCCTGTTCGCCGACAGGTTCTTCACTCGGTGGCAAGCCGACTCGCAGCGCGACAGCCCCGCACCACACCCAGGGCCAGCGTCGACATCAGCTCTTCGCCTGTGCCGCCTCAGCGTGACCGTCTTCGTGCGGCCTAATCAGGAGAATGGGAAGGCCGGACTCCTTCAAGACGTGGTCGGCAACGCTGCCAAAGACCAGGCGGCCCAGTCCGCCGCGGCCGTGCGTCGCGAGCGCAATCAAGTCCGCATCGCTCTCCGAAGCATATGCCACTATTACCGCGCCGGGGTCTCCAAATCGCGTTACACATTCCACATCGAGCCCCGACTTCCTCAGTCGTTGCGCCACGCGGGCTAGGTAGGCTTCAGCCTCTTTCTCGTCTCTCAGGACCTTGCTGGCATCCTCCTGGACGAATACCGGAGCTGCAGGGTCAGCGCCAGGCATCATCGGTGTGACGAAGGTACTCGAGGGCCGTACCACCTCGAGCAGCGTCACTTCACTGTTGAAGCGCGAAGCCTGTTCCGCCGCATAGGGCAGGACCTGCTCCGCAAGCTCCGAACCATCGAGGCACAACAGAATTTTCTCGAACATAGTTCGACCTCCTTTCAAACCGGGAGCCCGCCGGGGTAGGCTACCTGCCGCGTTCCCAACACAGTCAGACGCGGCGGGTCTGGGGGGCCCCGCACTATTGACTCACTGCAGAACCACTGTCTTGGCCGACTGGCAATACCCTTCACCCCGGCGCATGCAACTGGATTGCAGGCGCCTCAACGCGAATCCTCTCTGTCGCCGCGCTGGGCAGCAACTGCATCTCTTCTGTCACATCCTCCACCGAGCCAAGAGCCTGCACCGCCAACCGTGCCAGAGTCTGTCGGTTTCCTGCCTGCACTATGGCGATGATGTCAGGCGGTCCATCGAGCAGGTCAGCCACCGTCACCCCAGCTTGGCGCCTGAGCACCTCAACCGCCCAACCACCGTGGCCGTCCTTGATCTCAAGAAGCAGGTAGACCTTCGCAGTCATCGCTTTCCCTCCTGGGCCCCTTTCTTCAGATGTTGACCTTGGTACCAGCGTGATTCCCACCGACTCACACTTGCCCCTCCCTGTCTGATCTGATGAGCGCCATGGCACGGAGAGCGGGGCTGTCACGGGTCGCGCTCTCCAGTGACAACATCCCCATGAACCTGCCGTTCTGGACCACCGGCAAGACCTCAACACGGCTGCGCATCATCAGCTTCAGCGCATCCCAGGCGCTGGCGCCGGGGGAAATGAGCGGCCAGTCTCTCTTTGCTACCGACCGGGCCCTGGCCTTCTTGGGATTGAGCTTCCCTTTTGAGATGCAAGTGGCAAGTTCCCTTCGTTCTATGAGGCCCCGATACTTGCCTCTGTCGCAGACCACAACAACGCCTTCCCCACTGAGGTTCATCTCTTCCGATACCTCGGCAATGGAAGCACCAGGTGGTACGCTGGGAATTCCATTGTCCAGTGTCTCTCTCACCTTCATCATCTTCTGACCCACCTCCCGCTATCAGCGGCGCCGTGTTCTCGCGCCATCCGCATGCCCTCGGTGCCCCCTGTGGGCGGCCTCGCACACGTTCTGGCGCAGCCCTGGTTCCGTTTGTGCACATCAGGCAAACACGGGCAACAGTCTCAGCAGTGTGCACAGCTCAGTCTATGACCTTTCTCATTGAGCCGACTATCCGTACCCATACGTAATCCGTGATGTCAACATCCCCTAGTCCAGCAAGCCTCTTCCAGCAGCCACCTCACTGCTTCTGTGCCCCCCATCCAGGTCCCTCCCCACTTCTGAGGGGACGGGTCACGGTGCTGGCGGGGGGATGGTCCGCTCAACGGCATAGCGCGTCAACTCGGAATCGGTGGCCAGGCCCAGCTTGCGCATCATGCTGGCACGGTGTCGCTTAACTGCACGCTGGCTCACACGAAGCGCCTCGCCTATCTCCATGTCGTTGCAGCCCGAACCGATGAACGTCAGGACTTGTCTTTCCTTGCCTGTAAGCGAGTAGTACAAGTGCCCCGGCATTTCCTCCGCTTGCCTCCTATAGGCGCCGACCGCCTCCTGGGTCAGGGGTAGACCAAGGTAGGTACCTCCCCGGTGCACTGCCCTGATAGCACACGCAAGTTCTTCCACAGCTCGCTCTTTCGGAACCCACGCCTTTGCCCCTGATTCAAGGGCTGCCGCCGCATACGCCTCGCCCGGCAGTGAGGACAGAATGACGACGTCCACCGCATAGTGCTGAGTCAGGCTATGCGTCAACTGGAGAGCATTCATGTCGGATAGCTTGAAGTCTGCCACCACGACGTCAGGCCTCAGGTCGTGGCACATGGTGATGGCCTCCAGGCCGTTGTCAGCTTCGCCCACAACTTCCAGGTCACTTTGCGTCTCCAAGAGTGCCCGAACCACATCCCTTGACGCTCGATGGCTGTCTGCAATGACTACTGTGACCATGGCAAACCGTGTCCGTTAACCAAGGAAGTCTACATGCCCCTGTGAGGTTATGCGCGTCGTTCAACGATTGACATACGTAGGCGTACGTACTTCAGTGGGGAAAGGCGCGTAGTTGTCTGGCAAGGAAGGCGAAAGGACGGGACGTCCCGCAATGCGGACAGGTCGGACAAATGTGAGGGTCTGTTGGGCCGCCTACGACTGTCGGGGGAGGATGCCGGTCTCCAGCGCGTAGCGAATAAGGTCGGTCTGGGTGTTCAGTCCCAGCTTTCGCATCATGTTGGAGCGATGCACCTCAACGGTGCGGCGGCTGATGCACAGTCTGTCGGCAATCTCCGCATTGGTGGAGCCGTGAGCCGCCAGGTGGAGAACCTCTCTCTCTCGGCCCGTCAGCCTCTGGTAGGGGGTCTGCGGAGCCTCTCCGAGTTTCTGCACGTACGCCTCGATCGCCCGCTCCGAGAGCGGCGGTGCCAGATAGCGATGTCCTTGAGCCACCTGGCGGATTGCACGCACCACTTCCTCGGTGGGCGAGCCCTTGAGGACATAGGCCATCACCCCGGCGTCCAGCGCCTCGACGACGTAGGCCTCGTTGTCATACATGGAGAGGACCACGATGGCGGTATCGGGCGAGCTTCTCCTGACCTGACGCGCCACCTCCAGGCCGTTCATGCCCCCCATCATGAGGTCAAGCACAAGGACGTCCGGTTTCACCTGCTCCACCAGATGGGCCGCCGCCACGCCGTCGTCAGCCTCGCCAACGATCTCGAGGTCGGCCTCTGCGTTGATAAGAGCACCAAGCCCCCGCCTCACCACTTCGTGGTCATCGGCAACTACTACTCTCGTCAATCCTGGTCCACCTCGCCAGTCGATCCCCTTGGCGAGCGAAGCGGCAACTCCACGCTGATTCGCGTCCCGCCGCCGGGTGACGTGTCGATCTCCACCGTTCCACCCACCATCTCCGCCCGCTGCATCATTCCCGTCAGGCCGCTGCAGTTGGGGCTGACGCCGCTGGGGTCGAAGCCATTGCCCCCATCTTCCACCGACAGGGCAAGCACATCTCCGTCAGCCTTTGCCATGACCGTTGCCTCACTGACACCGGCGTGTCGCGCCACGTTGGTCAGGCACTCCTGGAGGATACGGTAGGCTGCCAGGCTCAATTCCGGGTCCAGTTCTCTCCGCAGTCCAGCATGTCTGAAGTTGACGCTCACACCGGTTCGAGAGCGGAAGCAATCGAAGTCCCACAGCAGCGTCGGCAGCAGCCCGAGGTCGTCCAGCATGGGCGGATGCAGGCGAAGCACGGTGTCGCGCATCTCGCCTATCAGCTTATCCACCAGCGACCGCGCCTCAGCAAGGGCGTGGGCCACGTCATCCGATGCCCCACGCATGCACATATCGAGCATCATGCGGAGGGCGGTCAGGGACTGGCCGCCCTGGTCATGCAATTCCCTGGCGACGCGCATTCGTTCTTCCTCTTGAACCAACACCAACCTGCGTGTGAGGGCCCTGAGTTGAGACTGCATCTGTGCAATGTCGGTGATGTCGAAGGCGACGCCAACTGCACCAACGATTTGTCCGCTTGCTTCAGTGAGCGGCTCGATCCGGCAACTGAAGGTGCGCCCCTGCCAGTCAATCTCGTAGGTCGTCGGCACCCCGAGAAGCGCTTGATTATGCGCCAGAGAAACAGTTGACAGGCTGTTCTCCTGTGATGCCTGAACGTACCCTGACACCGTAGTCCCCACCAGCTCTCCCGCCTGCAATCCGAGAGCAGCCAGTCCTGCCCCAGCAGAATAGGTGTAGCGCAACTCACGGTCCACCGCCCAGACAATGCACGGGATCCGCTCCATAACCAGCCGCAGCCTCGACTCAGTCTCACGCCAGCGCATCTCCGCCTCCTGACGCAGTCGAATCTGCTCGACGAGGGTCAAGAATCGGTCCAGGTCCAGCGGCTTCACCTCGTAGCCTATCACCTTGCGGTGACTGACGGCCTCGACAGCGCTGTCAAACGACCCGTAGCCGGTAATGATGAGGTACTCGGTACCTGGACTCGCCTGGCTCAGTTGGGCTACGAGTTGCAGCCCTGGCATGTCGGGCAGCTTGATGTCCACCAAGCCAAGGCAGAAGCCTCTTTCCGAAAAGCGTAGCAGTGCGCTGGAGGCGTCCAGGCATACCTCCACGTCACAGCCGTTCTCCTCCAGTATGTCCTTGAGGTTGGAAGCGAGGTCTACGTCGTCGTCGACGATAGCCACGCTGAACGGACGGTTCGCAACGCCAACCTCCGCATCTTTCGCTTCGCTTGCACCAGAGTCCTTCATACCACCGTTACGGAGTTGCCGGAAGCTCTTGCAGTCCGCCGAGCAGTCGGTCCAGGTCCACCGGCTTCTGCAAACAGCAAAGCAGTTCCCCACCTCGAGCAGCCGCTGCCGCCAGCTTGGCCGCCTCCTCTGGATAGCCGGTGACGAAGATAGCCGTCGCGTTGGGACGCCTAGCTCTGATTGCATGGTACGTCTCCATGCCATCCATGGTTGGCAGCTTCAGGTCAAGCACGAGGACGTCAAAGCTGCTCCCGCTGGTCTTCGATATCGCCGTCTCGCTGTCGTAGGCGACATCAACGCGGTATCCATTCTGTTCCAGCACGTCGGCCATGCTGGCGCAAAACTGGGCGTCATCATCCACGATGAGCAGGAGCGGCCCGTGGCCGAGCGCCCTGTCGATGATGGGCAGCAGTTGGTCGAAGTCCAGCGGCTTGATCAGGGCCCCAAAGGCACCCTCATGCAATGCCTTGACGACCAGGTCATCGACGCTGTAGGCCGTCATCATGATGACCGGCACCTCGGGGGTTGTCTCCCGAATCCTCTCGTAGGCCTCAACGCCGTCCATGATGGGCAGCCGGATGTCCATCAATATCAGATCCGGATGCTCCAGCCGTGCCTGTTCCAGTCCTTTCAGGGGGTCGGAAGCACACAGGACTTCGTAACCCGCGAGTTCCAGAATGTCCTTCGTGTTCTGAAGGAATTCCTCGTTGTCATCCACCACCAGGATCTTGCGTAGGTCTGCCATCGGAGTCCTCCTCTAACCGGTTGCCTTGGGGTTGCGCTGGGAGGCGTACCACGAGGGTGGCATTGCGTGTTGCCGATGGCCTGGCCTCTATGATTCCGCCATGTTTCTCTATAACCATCTTGGCTATAGGTAACCCGAAACCAAGGCCGGTAGCCTTGGTGCTGAAGAACGGCTCGAACACCCTGTCAACCTGCTCCAGAGGAATGCCTGGGCCAGTGTCGGTAAGAGACATCTCCGCTTGCCCGTTGGGAACGCGACGAAGGCTCACCGTCATCTCTCCTTCACCACTCATGGCCTCAACAGCGTTGTCTATGAGCTTTGAAAAGGCCATTTCCAGCAATGCCCAGTCGCCAGCAACTACCATGCTGTCGGCAAAATGGGTATTCACTCTGACAGTCTCAGGCACCTTGGCCGCGGCAAGAGCGTGGGAGACGAGCGCTTCGAGGTCAATCTCCACCAGGTTGGGCTCCTTCATCTTGACCAGGTCTACAAGGCTCTGAATGATCTCGGTACATCGGCTCACGGAAGAACGGATTCGGTCCAGGTGCGTCTGCACTTTGGCATCGGCATCCTTCAGCCTGGACCTCAGGAAGTAGGCCGAGCTATCGATGGTGGCCAGCGGGTTGCGCAGTTCGTGGGAGATGCCACTCGAAAGTCGCCCCAGGACGGCCAACCGCTCCAGATCGACAATCTCCCGTTCCATTCTCTTGCGTTGGGTGACATCGCGGAATATCTTCAGCGTGGAGAGGCTTCCATCAGCATTGTGCAGCGGTGTGTCTACGACGTCGTACGACGCACCCAGCTCAGGGAACGTGCATTCGTAGCGGGACGGCACCTCGATACTGGAACTCATCCCTGTGTTGCACCACGGGCACGTCTCCTCTGCTTTCCACAGGTACTGGTAGCAGGTGCGCCCGCCCACCTCCCCGAAGCGCGCCCGCAACGCCGGATTGGCGTACCGCACACGATAGTCCTCATCAACGATGAGAACCCCGTCTTCCATGGAGTCGAGGATTGTCGTCTGTTTGTCTCGCTCCCAACGCAAGGCATGTTGAGCCCGTTCGCTCTCCGTCACGTCTACGAGGGAAAGCACCAACCCCTGTGTGACGCCAGACGCATCTTTCACCGGCATGAGTGTCCAGTCCCAGTAGGTCGTGCCTCGCCATGGCTGATCGGGGAAGACGAACGGTCTGGCAACAAACGTCTCGGCTTCACCTGAGCCCCTTACTCTTTCGAATATCGCTCGATTCTCCTCGTTGGGGAAGAACTGGAAATGATTGCCGCCGAGCAGTTCCTCAGCACTGTGCCCGCAACCGCGCACATATGCCGAGTTCACCATGACGAAGTTGAAGCCGCGGTCCAGGTAGGCCAGCTGCGCGCCAGCGCTCTCCATCACAGCAGCAAGGAGGGCGTGCTCCAGCTGCATGTCGGGACGTGAGCTTGCTGACCTTTGCTCGTGAAGCGGCCGTTCTGAAGGGTTCTGCGACCGCTTCTGAGGCTTTCCAGGTGTCCTCTTTGTCGCCATTGGCTCCTCTAGATGTAGCGGCCAGAGCAGTGACGCTCAAAAGGGCCGATGTGATGAAGGGACATTATACACCTTCCCTTATGTCAACGCTAGCCCGGGGAGTCCATGTGAGGACTGGCTCGATCACGGTTAGTAGGCCATGGACGGTGTGGAATGGCAAGCACGGTCATCAAAGGACGGAGGTACGCCGGGCAACATGGCCGCAACGCGGTCGAGTGACAAACTAGGGGGGCAACCTTCGCCCAGTACGTAGGTTTACGTATACCCCCGCCGTTCAGCGGACGTGTACTGTGGGGATAGTCACACGCGTCTCCAGAAGGAGAGGGAATGACTGCAAACTGCACGATATTGGCCCCAGAGAAGCGGCTAGTTGCCCCGCGGGATAGCCTGTTCGGAGTCAACTGCGACAGCAGGTCGCTTCAGTCGCAGGATGGACTTGCCGTTGCTGCAGGAAGGCGAGCAGCTGAGCCTCAACCATACAGCCTACGGGGGCTCTCACACCCAGAGACGGATCGCCGGGCGTAGCCACATTGCACACTGCCTGGAGATGGCGTTCACTAGCAGTACGAACTGCAGTGCAGAGAAGAAGAAAAGGAGGAAGAGAATGGGCGGATTTCTGAACGTGAGCGGCTTGATAGGGGGAATCATAACTCTCATCGTGGGCATAGTCATTCTCGTATGGCCGCGCATCATCGCCTATGTGATTGGGATATGGCTCATCATTGTGGGGATAATCGCCATAGTCAACTCACTCTAGTGGCCAAGCATTGCGGTCTGGGGATACGAGGAGGCCCGCCGGCAGGAAACGGCAACGAAGAATGAAACGGCCCGCGGAAGTTATCAGGGAACGGCAGGACACCCGGCACTGCGGCGACAACGCGATGGAGTGGCAAACTAGGGGGGCAACCTACTCCAAGTACGTAGGTTTACGTATACCCCCGCCGTTCAGCAAACATGTAATGTGGGAGCAACTACAGGCGTCTGTGGAAGGAGAGGGAATGACCATGGACGGCACAATGCTGGCCCTGGAGGAAGGGAAAGTGGCCCTTCCCGACAGGAATGGGGAATCAGTTGCGACAGTGGGTGGCCTGAGTGGCACCATGGACCCGCCCCCTCAGCGAGACAGCGGGGGCGGCCGCCTTGTCATCGTTTCAAACCGCCTGCCGGTTACGATTGCCCGCAACGGCGACGGTGAGCACGAGGTCAGACCAAGCTCGGGCGGGCTGGCTACCGCGCTGCGACCGATTGTGCGAAAAACCGGAGGGTGGTGGTTCGGCTGGAGCGGAACCTACGACACTAATGGCGAAATACATGCCCTCCTGCACAGTGATGACCACGGGTGCTGTTTCAAACCGGTGCCGATGACCGAAGAGGATGTGGAGGACTATTACCTGGGGTTCTCCAACCGCACCCTGTGGCCGCTCCTGCACGGCCTCGGGGAATACTGTGAGTTTGACCGTGGATGGTGGAACGCCTATCGGAGAGTCAACCGAAGGTTCGCCTGGCTGCTGGCCCAGCGCTGCGAAACCGAAGATTTCGTTTGGGTTCACGACTATCACCTCATGCTCGTCGGGAGGGAGCTGCGCAACCTCGGGGTGGAGCAGCTGCTCTGCTTCTTCCTCCACACCCCCTTCCCGGCGATGGACACTCTGGCCCGACTGCCCTGGCTTTCAGAAGTGGTGCAAGCTCTGCTAGACTATGACCTGATCGGTTTCCAGACACTCCGCGACAAGGAGAACTTCGTGCATTGCGTTCGGGCTTGTGGAAAGGTTGTCGACATTGAAGACCAGGGCCGCACCTCGGTCATTGACAGCGGTAGACGTCGGGTGAGGGCCTCCGTCTTCCCCATCGCCATTGACTTCGGCGAGTTCGCCAGCGAAGCAGCGAGCTCGGAGGTGTCGGCCCGGGTCAACCGTCTGCAGCGGTCAATGCCGGGGCGTCAGATACTGCTGGGCATCGACCGGCTCGACTACTCCAAGGGCATTCCGCTGAAGCTGCACGCGTTTGCCACGGCACTGGAGCGCTTCAAGGAACTCCGCGGCGGGATGACCCTGGTGCAGGTGGTGGTGCCCAGCCGGGAGAGCATTCCAGAGTACCGAAGGGTCAAGAAGGAAGTGGAGGCACTGGCAGCCAATATCAACGAGCGCTTCGGACACCCGGGCTGGACTCCAGTGCAGTGCCTCTATCGCAGCCTCGACCGGGCCGAGTTGCTCGCCTACTACCGCGCTGCAAGCGCAGCCCTGGTGACATCAGTCAGGGACGGGATGAACCTGGTGGCCAAGGAGTACTGCGCTGCCAACACCGATGGTAGCGGCGTGCTGATTCTAAGCAGGTACGCTGGCTCGGCGGTTCAGTTACGCCGGGACGCGCTGCTGATAAATCCATATGACGTTGGCGGTGTCGCCAAGGCGATTCGCAAGGCATTTCGCATGAGTGCGGAAGAGAGAGCATCGAGGATGAGAAGCCTAAGAAAGCGCATCAGGAAACGCGATATCCACTGGTGGTTGGACCTCTTCCTGCGAACTGCTGCTGCAGACACCAGCAAGCTCCAGGCCATCAGCGCGATGAATGCACTTTCTCTTGCCAATGCTCGCGCGGCGACGCATCCTCTGAATCTGCCAGCCAACGTGGACAGGGAGGGACTATGCGTGTTGGGATCACCTCAGACTTCGGGACAGCGCCGCTGAAGGACCTTGTGGCGCAAGCACTGCGTGAGTGGGGCCATGAGGTAGTCGACCTACCGGCCCTGGTTCCCGATCCAGATGCGGACTATGTAGATTCTGTTGTTCCGCTGGGCATCGCCGTGTCGCAGGAGCGAGTAGAGCGCGGCATCCTGCTGTTCGACAGCGCCATAGGGCCCAGCATAGTTGCCAACAAGATCAGAGGAGTGCGTGCCGCCCTGATACATGACTGCCTCTCCGTACGCAGAGCGGTGGCGGAGGATAATCTCAACGTCATGTGCATCAGCGCCGGTGCCGTTGGCCCTCATCTTGCCGTGCATCTCATTCGAGCGTTCATTGATGCACGCTTTGAAGATGCAGAAGAGGCACAGCGGCGTCTGGCCAAAGTAGCACTGCTCGAGGTTGACGAGGAAAGGCGTCGTGACTCACGGGAGTAATCGCTATGATGGTTCTGTGCGTCAATTGCGGAAGCTCTACACTCAAGTTCGACGTGGTGGAAGCAGGAGAACGGGAATCCCGCCAGTTCCCTCGAAGAGCGCACGGGATAGTCGACAAGGTCGGCGGTGCGGCCACACTGGAGGCGGTGGTCGAAGGTGGCGACGGTGTTCGTACCGAGGTATCGGTAGCTGACCATCACGACGCTGCCCGATGGATGCTGGAATGGCTGGAAAGCCAGAGTCTCCTCGATTCTCACGGCATCGAGGCGGTGGGGCACCGTGTGGTGCATGGGGGGCACCGCTTCGTTGAACCGGTCGTCATTGACGACGAGGTAACGGATGCCATAGAGGAGGCCACCGAACTGGCACCCCAGCATAATGAGCCGTCTCTGCAGGCGGTACGAGCGAGTCGGACCATGCTCGGGTGGAGGGTGCCCATGGTCGCCGTATTCGACACCGCCTTCCACCACACCATGCCGCAGCATGCCTATCACTACGCCATCGCCCAGGAACTGGGCGAACGGCACCACATCCGACGCTACGGGTTTCACGGGCTGGCGCACCGGTACATGGTCGAACGATATGCCGACCTCAGCGGCACCGCCGTCTTCGATGCCAGGCTCATCACGCTCCAGTTGGGCAACGGCTGCTCCGCTACGGCGGTCGACAGAGGCTGTTCGGTGGACACCTCTATGGGGCTCACTCCACTGGAGGGGCTCATGATGGGCACCCGGTCCGGCGACGTGGACCCATCGCTGGTGGCGTTCCTAGTGCGCGGCGAAGGCGTGGACGCGGCGGAGGTTGAGGAATGGCTCAACAATCGCTCGGGCTTGCTCGGCGTTTCCGGCCTCTCGGCTGATATGCGCCAGCTGCGGGCGGCGGAGCACGAGGGTGATAGAGCTGCGGCGCTCGCCATAGACATGTTCTGCCATCGGGTGAAGAAGTACGTTGGCGCCTATCTGAACATTCTTGGGGGTGCACAAGCAGTCGTCTTCGGTGGAGGTATAGGTGAGAATGCGCCGTCCGTAAGAAGCCGCATCTGCGCCGGCATGGAGTGGTGCGGGCTCAGGCTGGACGAAGACCGGAATCGGGCGGCCACTGGCACCGAGGCCCAGATCGCGAGCCATGACTCGACCATGGACTGCTACGTGATCCCCGTGGACGAGGCAGCGCTGATAGCGCGCGATACATTCCGATGCCTCACCGACCGGTGAGGGCAAGCATTCGTTCCAAAAGCCGGTGCGGGAACGGTTCAATGGAGGTGCGAGGCAATGGCGCATGAAGCCAGGGATGAGATCCGCAGAGAGGAGTGGGTGCAGCTGTATCGGAAGAACAACCCCGATGCTGACCGCTGGGCGACAGGCTATGGGCCCATCGACCATAGCATCGAGACGCAGGCCCGTGTCTTCGCCATGGCGGAGCTACTCAAAGCGCAGGGTCGTATGGGCGATGGAGAGCCCCTGTTCACCGTGCTCAGCGCCGCAGACCGGCTAGCCAGCGCCGCGATGTGGATCACAGTGCACGAGACATATGCACGGAACGTCTACCTGGATGGCCGTGACCTGGCTCCGGAGGATTTCAAGGAGAAACCCGAGGGGCACACCGGTGGGGTGCTCAATATGGTGCCAGGATACACAGGATACATGGCAATCAATGCTGTCACCGGACTTACGAGGTCGTGGGTCATGGGACAGGGTCACTGCGTGGCGGCGATCGATACAGTGAATCTGCTGCTGGACAACATGTTGCCAGCCCACGCAGAACGCTACTCCCTCTCAGATGAAGGCCTCACCCGCTACGTGCGCGATTTCTACTCCTATCGCTTGACCGCAGACGGAAGGCAGGATTCGCCGCTGGGAAGCCATGTAAACGCCAACACCGCCGGCGGTATGGCTGAGGCTGGATACCTTGGGTTTGTTGAGCTTCAGTACGTACATATGCCTCTACCAGGTGAGCGGCTCGTGGTGTTCCTCAGTGACGGGGCATTTGAGGAGGAGAGGGGGAGCGACTGGGCGCCCCGCTGGTGGCGTGCGAACGACTGCGGACTGGTGGCTCCCATCATGATCAACAACGGGCGCCGTATCGACCAGCGTACAACGATGTCCCAACTGGGCGGCGTGGAATGGTTCATTGACCATCTCCGTCTAAACTACTTCGACCCTGTCGTCCTCGATGGCAGAGACCCGGCGGCTTTTGCATGGGTCATCTTCGAGATAGAATCGCGGCTCGAGGCTGCGGCGGAGGCAATAGGCGACAAACGGGGCACGTATCCGGTGCGACTGCCCTACGGCATTGCCGTTGCCCCCAAGGGGGCCGGTTTCTACGGCGAGGGGACGAATCTGGCCCACAATCTCCCCTTGAAGGATAATCCCCATACCAGCATGGAAGCGGCTCACCACTTCAATGAGAGCGCGCGCCGCCTATGGGTGCCTCTGTCCGAGTTGAACTGGGCCAGAGGCACCCTGCAGCATCATGACCGCTCGGGCCGACCGAAGGAGCGCGACCACCCGTTGGCGAGACGGAAGGTGAATCTGAGCAAGGCCCCTCACGTCCGGCCTCGCGCAGTACCCGACAAACGGCAGGACACGACGAAATGGAGCTGGTACGCTCCAATGTACGCCATAGACGACATGTTCCTTGCCGTGGTGCATGACAATCCCCATTTGCGCGTTCGGGTGGGAAACCCGGACGAAATGCGCTCAAACCGGCTTCAGGGCACGCTTGACAGGCACAAGTTCCGTGTCAGCGACCCTGAACCGGGCATCCCGGAGAGCGTCGACGGTACGGTGATTACCGCCCTCAATGAGTCTGCCGTCGCGTCAGCGGCCCTGGGAAACAAGGGGGGTATCAATCTCATCGCCACCTACGAGGCGTTTGGAGCCAAGATGCAGGGGGTGGTGCGCCAGGAGATCATCTTCGCCAACCACTGCCGGGAATGGTGCGGCTGCGGGCCCGGCTGGCTCTCCATCCCTCTCGTGCTCACCTCTCATACATGGGAGAACGCCAAGAACGAACAGTCGCATCAGGACCCGTCGATGGCCGAGTCCATGCTCGGCGAGGTATCGGACGTCTCGCGCGTGCTTTTCGTCGCCGACTACAACACCGCCGCCGTCGTCATGCGCGAGCTCTACCAGACTCATGGCCAGATATGGACTCTGGTGGTATCGAAATACGAGGCGGTCCCTGACCTCTTCACCGAAGCGGAGGCCAGCCTCCTGGTGAAGCAGGGTGCGCTTCGCCTCGACTGGACATCTCACAAGCTGGGTGACCAGCAACTGATACTCACCGCCATAGGCGGCTACCAGCTCGTGGAAGTGCTCAAGGCTTCGGCAAGACTCGCCGAAAGGGATGTCTCTCATTCCGTTGTCTACATGATTGAGCCGGGGCGTTTTCGCTTTCCACGGAGCAGGGGTGAGGAGATTCATGTAGCGTCAGGTGAAATCCACAGTGAACTCTACCCCGAGTCGGTGCCCGCTCGCATCTTTGTGAGCCACACGAGGCCGGAAGTAGTACTGGGGGTGCTGCAGCCAATCAGTACGGGACCCGCCGGGACGGTGGGGCTGGGATACATCGGGCAAGGCGGCACGCTCACACCACCAGGCCTTATGTTCATCAACCGCTGTACATGGGCGCACATCCTGGACAGAGCGAGCAGCGTGCTCAATCTCCCGCGAGGTGAATTGCTCTCTCGAGAGGAGCAGGCTGCGCTCGATGGCAGGGCATCAGCCGAGGGCGTGATTATCGAGGCGTGAAAACTGGAAGGAGGAGCAATCGATGGATCGGCTGAAAGCACCGCAAGAATGCGGGCAGTCGATATGGCTTGACTATATTCGCCGAGACCTTATCGTGAGCGGTCAACTCCAGAAGCTGGTAGACGACGGTGTGACTGGACTGACAAGCAACCCTACCATCTTCGAGAAGGCGATCAGCAGGAGCGATGATTACGATGATTCGATACGCTCTATCATGGGTTCCGACCCGGGTGTCACTTCCCGAGATCTCTATGAGCGCCTGTCGATAGAAGACATTCGGATGGCCGCCGATGTCTTGCGGCCAGTGTACGAGCGGACGGAGGGCGAGGACGGCTATGTGAGCCTCGAGCCTTCAGCGCGGCTGGCCTACGACACTCACGCCACCGTCGAGGAAGTCCGCCGCCTTTGGACCCTCATCGACAGGCCAAATGCAATGTTGAAGGTCCCGTCGACGCAACCGGGTGCAGCCGCTATTGAGGCGCTGATAGCCGAAGGCATCAACGTCAACGTCACTCTCATCTTCTCTGTGCGTCAGTACACACCCGTTTACACCGCCTACATTCGAGGGCTTGAGCGCAGCGATAACCCGGGAAAGGTCGCCTCAGTAGCTTCCTTCTTTGTCAGCCGCATCGATACCTATACGGATGAGGAATTGGAGAGAATAGGCACATCAGAGGCCATGCAACTGCGTGGCCGGATCGCCGTTGCCAACGCCAAGGTAGCCTACCAGCGGTTCTGCCACGTGTTCCGGGGAGCGGATTTCGCCGTCCAGCGCCAAAGAGGCGCCCGGGTTCAGCGTGTCCTCTGGGGAAGCACCAGCACCAAGAACCGCGACTACTCCGACGTGCTCTACGCAGAAGAGCTCATAGGTCGCGACACAGTGAACACCATGCCACCCGAGACGCTGGAGGCCTTTCGCGATCACGGCAGCGTCGCACCAACACTGGAGCGGGGCGCCGACGAGGCTGACAGACTGCTGGAGCAGCTAGCGGAGCTTGGAGTGGACTTCGACGATGTGACAGAGCGACTTCAGAGCGATGGTGTGCAGGCTTTCGCCGACTCGGAGGAGGAGTTGCTTGATGCCCTGGAACAAAAGAAGCAGCGGATTCTGACCCATAGCTCCTGAGCAGGAGACGGGCGGTCAAGAGCATATGACCATGGTTGTAGGTGATAACGGGGAGAAGACCATGGACTTCAAGAAGCACCCTTCGACGGATTTCAAAGACATAGAGAGGCTGTCGAAGCAGGAGGCCGCAGAGGAGATGGAGGGCTTGCGGGAAGGCATCGACTATCACGACTACCTGTACTACGTCAAGAATCAGCCGCAGATCTCTGACGCGGTGTACGACCAGCTCTTCCATCGCCTCCAGGAGCTGGAGGATGCGTTCCCTGAGCTCCAGTCGGAGAACTCCCCTACACGCCGCGTGGGAGCCGAGCCGGTCAACAAACTGGGGAAAGCGAAGCACACGTCCCCCATGCTCAGCCTGCGCGCGGTGTACAGCAAGGAAGAGGTGAAGGCCTTCGTCGATTTCGTGCGGGACAGCGTTGAGGGCGAAAACACCTACGTGACAGAGCCCAAGTTCGACGGCGTCTCCGTGGAAATCGTGTACCAGGACGGCGAGTTCCAGCGCGGCGCCACCAGGGGGGACGGCGACACCGGCGAGGAAATCACGCGCAACTTGAGGACGGTAAGGACACTGCCTCTACGACTCAATGTTGACGGCAAGGCGCCGACGATGCTGGCGGTTCGTGGCGAGGTGCTCATGCTCAAGGAAGGCTTCCAGGAATTGAACAAGCAAAGGGTGGAGAGGGGAGAGGAGCCCTTTGCCAACCCCCGCAACGCTGCTGCAGGGCTGCTGAGGCAGCTGGACCCGAAGATGGTAGCCGGGCGGCCCCTCGACATCTGGTTCTATGAAGTGCTGAGCGTAGAGGGCCAGGAGTTCTCCTCCCATCAGCAGGTGCTGGAGCAACTGGGGCGATGGGGTCTCAAGACCGACCCGCACAACACGACCTGCTCGTCTCTGGAAGACATGGAGCGGAACTACAGCAAGCTGCTCGACGAACGCGAGGAACTGAAGTATGAGGTGGACGGCGTGGTCATCAAGCTTGATGACCACGAGCAGCGGGCCCGCCTCGGCACGCGGGAACGCAGCCCGCGGTGGGCTATCGCCTGGAAGTTCCCCCCGAAGAAAGAGGTCACCCGGCTCCAGCAGATCATCATTCAGGTGGGAAGGACGGGAATACTCACCCCGGTTGCCCTCCTCGAACCAGTCGATGTGGGAGGGGTGACCATCAGCCGGGCGACCCTGCATAACGAGGGTGAGGTGCACCGCAAGGATATTCGGGAGGGCGACAAGGTTCGCGTGATGCGAGCTGGGGACGTGATCCCCGAGGTCGTCGAGCGAGTGGATGAGGGGAAGAAGAGGAAGGCCCGGTTCTCCATGCCAGCGAGATGTCCCGTATGCGGTGCGGAGGTGGTGAAGGAAGGTGCCTACTACCTTTGCCCGGCGGGCCTCTCCTGTCCAGCTCAGTTGACTGGCCGGATAGTGCACTATGCCTCTCGAGAGGCGATGAACATCGAGGGGCTGAGCGAGAAGACGGCGGAGCAGCTTGTCAGAGAGGGACTGGTCAGGGACCTGGCTGACCTGTATCACCTCAGCGTCGATGATCTGATGGGCCTGGAAGGGTTCGCTGAGAAATCGGCGAATCAGCTTCATAAGGCCATTGAGGGCGCCAAGAAGGCGCGGCTGCACCGCTTCCTCTACGGGCTGGGCATCCGGCACGCGGGACAGCATATGGCGGGGGTGCTTGCACAACGATTTGGAACGTTGGACGCGTTGGAGAACGCGGGCGAAGAGGAACTCCAGCAGGTTCGCGAGGTCGGGCCGCAGGTAGCCGCCAGTGTGCGGGAGTTCTTCGACGAAGAGGCCAACAGGCAGGTGCTGCAGCGGCTATTGGAGGCTGGAGTGAAGCTCGAAAGGCCAGAGAGGCGCGAGGGAGAATCGCCTTTCGAGGGGAAGACCTTCGTGTTCACCGGCGCGCTCGAGGGCTACACTCGCGCCGAGGCCGAGCGTGCTGTGGAGGACCTGGGTGGCCGGGCGGCCTCCAGCGTGAGCGCCAACACGGACTACGTCGTTGTGGGCAAGGAGCCCGGTAGCAAGCTGGATGACGCCCGGCGGCACAACGTGAAGGTCCTCGACGAGGCGGCCTTCGAAGAGCTTCTTCACCGGTGAGCAAGAGGGCATCGGTATCCTGTGTGTTTGGGTGCCGGTGGTGGCCCTTGAATGTAGCTGCACATTCGAACCAAGGAGGACGGGCATGAGTGGGAGAAAGGAGAACGTGCTGTGGTTTGATGACGTCGGCTCGAGCGACGTAGCCGTTGTGGGAGGCAAGAATGCGTCCCTTGGGGAGATGATTGGAGCGTTGAAGGACAGGGGCATTCGGGTACCCGACGGCTTCGCCACGACGGCAAGCGCCTATCGAAAATTCCTGAAAGAAAACAACCTTGGAGAGAGAATCGAGTCGCTGGTGGGTGAGATGGAGAACGGCGAGAAGGCCCTGAGTACGGTGGGAAGGGAGATACGAAGGCTCATCAGGCGGGCCCACTTCCCGACAGAAATAGCGGATGAGATACGACAGGCCTATCGAGCCCTGAGCGACAAGTATGGGGTGGACGAGGTCGGTGTAGCCGTAAGGAGCAGCGCCACGGCGGAGGACTTGCCAGAGGCCAGCTTCGCCGGACAGCAGGAGACCTTCCTCAACGTGAGCGGTGAGCAGGAGGTGCTGGATGCCTGTCGGCGCTGCTATGCTTCGCTGTTCACCGATCGGGCCATAAGCTACCGCGAAACGAAAGGCTTTGACCAACTGGAGGTAGCCCTCTCAGTGGGTGTGCAGAAGATGGTGAGGTCCGACAAGGCCAGTGCCGGTGTGGCGTTCTCGCTGGACCCGGAGACAGGGTTCGACAAGGTGGCCGTCATCAACGGGGCCTGGGGGCTGGGCGAGAGCGTGGTGCAGGGAGCGGTGAACCCCGACGAGTTCGTCGTGTTCAAGCCCTTGCTGGACGAGCGGCATTTCGTGCCAATAATCGGCAGATCTCTTGGCACCAAGGAGAAGAAGGTCATCTATGGCAGGAATGGGTACCGCGGCACGCGAACCGTCGAAACGCCGAGAAGGCAGCGTCGCTCCTACAGTCTGGGCGATGAGGAAATCCTGACGCTGGCGAGGTGGGTCCGTGACATTGAAGAGCACTACGGCAAGCCAATGGACGTGGAATGGGCCAGGGACGGTGACACCGGCGAGCTGTATATCGTCCAGGCGCGCCCGGAGACAGTGCAATCGCAGAAGGAGGCGAGTTCCCTGAAAACGTATGTGCTCAAGGAGGAGGGCAAGCGATTGCTGTCCGGCCTGAGCATCGGCGATGCCATCGCTGCGGGGAAGGCCCTGGTCATCAAGAGCGCCAGGGAGATCGACCGATTCGAGGAGGGCGCTATTCTGGTAACGGAGATGACCGACCCCGACTGGGTTCCGATCATGAAGAAGGCCAAGGGGATAATAACCGACCTGGGAGGCCGCACATCACACGCCGCCATCGTGAGTCGCGAGCTTTCGATTCCCGCGGTGATAGGCACGGGGGAAGCCACCGAGGTGCTCAAGGATGGTCAGGAGATAACGCTCTCGTGCGCTGAAGGGGACAAGGGCTACGTATACGAAGGGATGCTGGAATTCGAAGAGAGCGACGTCAACCTGGAAGAAATGCCCGACACGCGAACTCAGATAATGATGAACATATCAAGCCCCGATGCTGCATTCCGGTGGTGGCGGCTTCCCTGCAACGGAATCGGGCTGGCCCGCATGGAGTTCATCATCAACAACATCATCAAGATACACCCCATGGCTCTCGTACATATCAATAGCCTGAAGGACCAGGTCGTTCGCCAGCAGATCGAGGAGCTGACCAAAGGGTACGACGACAAGACTGACTACTTCGTCGACCATCTGGCGCAGGGCATTGCCAAGATCGGGGCGTCCCAGTACCCAGACCAGGTCATCGTTCGCATGAGCGACTTCAAGACAAACGAATACGCCAACCTCATTGGGGGAGAGGAATACGAACCTGAGGAAGAGAACCCCATGATCGGGTTCCGCGGTGCCTGCCGCTACTACAGTGAACGCTACAGACAGGGCTTCGACCTCGAGTGCCGCGCCATCAAGCGCGTGCGCGATGAAATGGGCCTCAAGAACGTGGTGGTCATGATACCGTTCTGTCGAACGCCGGAAGAGGCCGATAGAGTAATCGACGTACTGGAGGAGAACGGGCTAAACCGGGGTGACAACGGTCTTGAGGTCTACGTGATGTGCGAGATTCCGTCAAACGTGGTGCTGGCAGAGGAATTCGCGCGGCGCTTCGACGGCTTCTCCATCGGCTCCAATGACCTGACGCAACTCATCCTGGGGGTGGACCGTGATTCGAGGGAGCTGGCGCAGCTTTTTGACGAGCGCCACGAAGCGGTGAAGAGGACAATCCGCAATCTCATCCACGTGGCGCATGAGAACAACACCAAGGTTGGTATCTGTGGCCAGGCCCCGAGCGATTACCCTGAGTTCGCCGCGTTTCTGGTCAACGCTGGGATTGACTCAATATCGCTCAACCCTGATGGCGTGGTGCCGGTCAAGAGGCGTGTAGCGGAGGAAGAGCGAGTCGCGGTGACGTGAGGCAGGTTGACGCGAGTGGATGCGAAAGAAAGGCATATGAACCACAGTGACCATGGCTCCGGCCACAGGGAGGGCCGGCAGGCTCAGGGCGCGCATGAGCAAGGAAGCAGACACGTTGGTCAGGATCACCATGCACGCATGCTCGCCGACTACAAGAAGCGATTCATTGTCTCTGTGGCGCTCACCGTCCCCGCACTTGCCCTCTCACCACTGATCCAGGAACTTGTTGGCATTGCAGACCGCATTCGGTTCACTGGGGACCTGTACGTTCTGTGGGGCTTCTCCACCGCCATCTTCGTCTATGGCGGCTATCCGTTCCTCAAGGGCCTGGTTGACGACCTTAGGTCCAGAAGCCCGGGTATGATGACGCTCATCGCCCTGGCCATATCCGTGGCCTACCTGTATAGCAGCGCCGTGGTGTTCGGTCTCA
>Ga0180432_10001896_pt1 | contig 32168 bp, 28 predicted proteins | sample SS_ome_10_FD_132414 | JGI IMG/M metagenome (GOLD analysis project Ga0180432, IMG submission 132414) | Hypersaline lake sediment archaeal communities from the Salton Sea, California, USA - SS_1_MS_2 metaG | ecosystem: Environmental > Aquatic > Non-marine Saline and Alkaline > Hypersaline >...
CCCGCGTTGGAGGCCTTCTCGAGCATGCCGCTGACGAAATCCTCCTTGTTCATCACATGGTCGTGGAAGAACTCCCTGGTGCCGGATGCGGTATCCCTGCCCACGACAACTATCTGGGCATCGGGTCCACCGAGATCCTTCCAGTTCGTGTGCTCGCCCTTGTAGATCGACTTCAGCTGGGCTGTACTCAGGCCCGTAATCGAGTTGCTAGTATGGACGATGATGGCGATGCCATCCCTCGCAACCACGTGCTCGACGAGATTCGGATACTTGTCCCTCTCCGAATCCTTGATCTGCCTGGAGGCCTCGCCTATCTCTGCGGTGCCCTCTCCAGCCGCTCTAATACCTACGCTGGATCCTCCGCCGCTGACCTGAATGTCAACATTGTCGTGGGCATCCATGTATGCCTCCGCGCAATTGCTGGAGATCGGAAGCACCGTCGTCGAACCGGTTATGCTAATGGTCTGAACGCCAGAGCCACCGCCACCGCTGCCGGATAGGGGAACGAATCCCTCCTGTTCGACGATTTCCTGACCATCTGATGATTTGATGAAATCGAGGAACTCCTTGGCCAAACCATCGGGTTCTCCCTGGGTGTACATGTATAGCGATCGCGAAACTGGGTAGTCGCCGCTGATCACGTTGGCCACAGTGGGATCGACACCGTCGATCTTGACCGCTTTCACGGTCTCATCAACGTAGCCAAGTCCGACATATCCAATGGCTCCCTCCGTACCCTTGACGGCCTCGAGGACCCCCGCGTTGGAGGCCTTCTCGAGCATGCCGCTGACGAAATCCTCCTCGTCCATAACATGCTCGTGGAAGAACTCCCTGGTACCGGAGGCGGTATCCCTGCCGACAACAACTATCTCGGTTTCCGGGCCACCGATGTCTTTCCAGTTCGTGTACTCGCCCTTGTAGATCGACTTCAGCTGAGCCGTGGACAGTCTGGAGATGCTGTTGCTAGTATGCAGGATTATCGCGATCCCGTCCTTGGCGACCACGTGTTCGACTAGATCCGGGTACTCATCCGTCTCCGAATCCTTGATCTGCCTGGAGGCCATGCCGATGTCTGCGGTGCCCTCTCCGGCGGACTGGATGCCTACGCTCGATCCTCCACCGCTTACCTGTATGTCTGCGTTTTCGTGTTGGTCCATGTATTCCTGTGCACACTCGCTTGCAATTGGCAGTACTGTGGTTGACCCCGCGATCTTGATAGTTCCCGAGGTCGAGTCACTGATACAGCCGAGCAGAAGCGAAGATATCAATAGGGTTGCTGCGCCTAGTGCCAAAGCACTTGTGTTTCTCATTTTTTCCTCCTCATTTGGTTCATAACTCCTTGCGGAGTTGCGTCGGCATCGCTGATATGCTCAATAATATTCACTTGTTACTATATATAGAGAAATTATTTATACATAGTATCAATACTGAACCCCATGGAAGAGATCAGATCGATCCAGATGACCGGCGGATCGACCTTCACCGTAAGCCTCCCAAAGGACTGGGCCCAGAGGGCGGGCATAGATAAGGGCTCGAGAGTCGTGCTATCGGAGAAGGACGATGGCAGTATCTCGATTTATCCTCTCGAAAGGAAGAAGTCCGACCAGAGGGTGAAGGAGATAGAACTTGGGGACCCTAGCCTAACCACCAGAGAGGTCATAGCCGCCTACATAATGGGCTTCGACACCATAGTCTTGAGATCTGACCACATGGATTCGCGGAAGCGATCCGAGGTGTTTGACCTGGTCGAAGGTCTGATGGGGCTGGAGGTGGTGAGGGAGGACACGAAATCGATAGAGATCAGGCAGATGATCGACCCCACCCAGCTGACGGTACCGTCGGCACTATCTCGATTGGCACTGCTGGCCGAATCGATGGTGCAGGATCTACCCGAGGCCATGGGTAATTCCGACCTCCGCGTCCTTGGCGACATATCAGCTCGGGAGCCCCACATCGATAGAATCCACTGGTTCCTGGTGAGGCAGATAAACTACGGCATCATGGACCACAGGTTCTCGCACACGGTTGATCTGGATATCAGGCTGGCTACATGTTACCTCTCGGTCTCTAGGAACATCGAGAGGATCTGCGACCACATAGAGAACGTGTGTCGGATGATCCAGGAATCTCAGGGGGAGTCGGCGGTACCCTCCAGCTTGATCGAGCTCGCCGATCTCTGCTCAAGGATCTTCTCCCAGAGCATCCGTTCCTTCATAAGGGACCAGCTTCCGGACGCTCAAGAGGTCCTTGTGGAGGTCGATCATCATCGCAGGGACTACGCGGGCCTCACATTCGATGACCTAGCCAAGGAGACGAAGGGAGAGGAGGGGACGAAGTTCATGCTCATCGCCGAGAGCCTACACAGGATCATATCGTATTCTCAGGATATCGCTGAGATAGCCGTTGACAGGAACCTGTCAGCCTAGTTCCTCTCACTGAGAGTGGAACGTTGGCTACTACACGCTCAGGGTCGTGACCTCAATTCCATCTTCGGTTACAACGAAGGTGTGCTCGCTCTGAGCGACCAGCACACCGCTTCTCTCCGACAGGACGGGATACTTCCTGATGGCCTTCTTCTGGATCAGCTCCCTGACGGCGAGCTTTGAACCGGGCACCCTTCCGGTGAACCACCTCTCGCAGAAAGGAAGTGTCCTGAAGTTCTCGACGATGTACGAGTAGAGCCGCTTCGCCATTCTGAGCCTGGGAAAGGGGTTCTCCTCGTTCACCACGTATATGTAGGTGTGGGCGGATTCCGTCACGTTCCCGGTCCCGTCGCTGGCGAAGATATCCATCCCGTAGGCCTCCCCGATCTCGAGGGCGTCCCCTCGCGGTATCTCGAAGTTCGGTATGGTCTTCCCCCCGTGTTGGACGTACTGCTCCACGGTGTGCCCGGAAAGCTGCTTTATGGGCACATAGCCATATCCCCGTATCGCCTCCTCGATAACCTTCCCGATTTCCCTGGTCTGGACCCCCGGGCCGGCAACCTCGATCATCCTCTGCTGGGCATCTTCAGTCGACTGGATGAGGTCGCTCTTCCCACCACCGACAACGACCGATGTTGCGGTGTCACCTATGTAACCATCGAGCTGGGCCCCGACGTCTATCTTCACCGTCTGCCCCTCCTCAAAAATCGACTTGTCATCTGGAGGGCTGGTGTAGTGAGCCGCGACATTGTCGATTGAGATGTTCGCGGGAAAAGCCGGTTCGCAGCCGAGGTCCCTTATGAGTTGCTCTATACCCACGCAGACATCGATCAGTTTCGAGCCGGGCTGAACAAGGGACGCCCCGTGATCACGGGCCTTAGCCGCCACCTTTCCGGCCGCCCTGTACTTTGATATCGGGTCCTCTGTATCCTCCTTTTCCTGGTTACCGTTCTCCTGCATAACCCTAGGTGATGGTTCCGGCTTTTATTTATTCTCGTATCTCAAGATATCCTGTATTATCCCAAGACTATTTCACCCCCTGTCTCTGGTCGTTGGGTGGCTAGGTCAACTGACTCCAGGAACCTCCAGATACCCCAATATGTTTTAAGATCGATGCAATCCGTTCAAGACCACAGAAGGAGATTTCTTGGACCTATCGCTCAATATCGATGACAAGCTGGGCGGTCATCCGGCGGTGATCGCCGCTGCAGATGATCTCAAACTGGCCTGCAATCAGGCTGAAGAAGGCTCGAAAGCTTCGCTTGCGGTGGATATCGGGAAGCCTGGTCTCCACCCCGAGGGCTTTCGCCTGTGCCAGATGGGAGCCAGGAGGTGGATGATCAGCGGGAACTCCCCCCTGGGCTGTTCAAGAGGACTTTCCTTCGTCTCGGACAGGATTAGGGCCGAGGGCAGCATCCCGACTCAGGAGATAGAGAGGGAGCCCGCATTCGAACGCACCTTCGAGCTTCTGGGGGTGGGCAGCCTGGACATCGGGGATCCGCCCTACTACGATCCCTCGAGATACGACGAAGCCATTGAACGGGCAGGAAAGGATTTGAAGGTGGCGCTCCTACACGGGGCGAATCACGTCATTCTCCAGTCGACGCACAGGATCGCCAGCTGGCCCCAGCCACCGGCTTCGGACAGGACCGAGATATACCGTGAGTTGTATTCGGAGGTCGCACGCGAAGCACACAGCTACGGGATGAAATGCCTGGTGATCGGAGACGAATTCCTCTACCAGCCCGAGATGCTGGAGCGAGGGCGCGCAAGGCTGTCCCCCGAGGATGGTGCCTTCTGGAATCTGCTTCAGACCAGATACAGGCAGATTCTGGATGGTGTTCCCCAACTCGATGGCATAGCAGCGAGAATCGGTGAGGTGATCCCAATCGGGAATATCAGGGCATTTGACGTGGTCCACAACGACAGCAACCTCTCGATCGAGGAGAAGTACCGCCGTTTCGTAGGCGCAATGTACCAGGTCGTCGTCAACGAGTACGACAGACTCTACTACCACCGCACATGGGTCGTGAATGACTGGGAACAGCACAGCGTTGCCTCGATATTCAGATCGATATTCGACAGTATTCCCAGGAGGAACCTGATAGTATCGATCAAACTCACAAAGACGGATCAGTGGTGGTATCAGGGCTTCAATCCCACATTCGGCCAGACCGATCACGAAACCTGCGTGGAGCTCGAGATGTCCCATGGACCCCACGGCGATATGAAATACCCCGATTACATGGGGGAGTGGTTCCAGGCCGGCTTGAACTACGCGCTGGGACGGGGATGCAACGGCGTCTTCTTCGGACCCCCCTCGAGGATATGGATGGATGCCTGCCACTACGCCGCAAGGAGGCTGATCTGGGATCCCAGCCTACAGCCGAGGAGACTCGCGGCGGACTGGGCATCGATGGTGTTCGGGGCCGAGGCCAGTGAACCTATAGCCGAGATGTTGCTCGAATCCAACGATGCCGTTGAGAAATCGCTGTATATCCTGCCATACGCATCCACACACGCCTGGAACCCGATCGAACACCTGATGACATGCATGTTCGTCGTCAAGGGGAACCCTATCGTGGACGGGGGGAGGGGACATGCGGACTTCCTCAGGGAGATCTACCTCCTGTGCAAGCCCAAGATGGGAATGGCTATGAGCGAGCTGAGAAACGGGCTGGCCATTCATCGACGTATGGTTGAGATTTTCCAGCAGGCACGACCGAAGATCTCGAACCAGGAACTGGGCCAGAGATGCGAGAGAGGCCTCAGCGAAGAAGGCCTCTTCCTGGAACTCAACGTGGCGTATGTTCTGGCCTTCCTTCGTTTCTTCCGATACGAGGAGACCCCGACTGAGGGCAACCGTGAGGAGGCCGCCGAGGCGATATCCAGGCTGAGAAGGGCAGCACACCGGTACAGGGAGGAGGTCGGTTGGTTCAGCACTATAGGGATCGATACCTTCCTGGAGATAGCCGACAGGGGAATCACGGATCTCGAGGACTATGGTGCCTTCCTGAAACGGCAGCCGACCGAGGAACAGGTTGAGGATATGATAGAACAGTCCAGGTTGATGGACGAGGAGCTGATCAAGAACAACGATCTCGAGAAGCTGCTTCGGTTTGACGCCGATGTGGACGGGATCGAGGTGCTGACAATAGAGAAGGACCAGCTGCAGACGGAACACATCGCATCTGAGCAGTCAAGGATCCTCGGGTACGAAATCTCCCGGCCCTTCCCGGAGGAGGCCAGGATCGTTCTGAGGCCGATAGAGGCGAGGGGTACGGTCTACGTAGCCCAGCAACCCAGCGCCGAGAACGGAGGGGTGACCAAGATAGCTATCGAGGACCCTCAGGACGGGCGGTCGGTCTACATATTCGAGGCATACCGCCCTCGCGGGGCGACGAACACTGATAGTGGGGAGGATTGAAGGTTGACATCTGACCGGCAGCGAGTTGAGCTCTTGATCGGACGAATAGGGGAGGATTTCGAGCTCGATACGGACCAAGCTAGAACCAAGCTGCACAAGTTCGTCTGCAGCGGCTCCTGTGGCTGGTTCCGTTCCAGGAAACCGCCCCAGAGGTTCAAACTCGACTTGACCGAAGCTGAAAGTGAGCACATATCGGGTTTGGTCGACGATGTGCTGCCAGGTATGGATGACGAGGTAGCGAGGAAACTGATTCACGGGGTCATCTGCCACCCCATATGAGGGTCCCTGGCCCGGTCCCGGCTGGACGAGAAGACAGACCCACGGCGATTCTAGGTGCAACACGGTCGGGTGGTTGGTACCTTCTCATGGAGTTCAAGAAAATAATACATCCTCATCCCGTGCTGCACCATAGGTTTCCTCGGCATTCCTATTAGTTTGTATCCCTCATGGCCTACTGGAACATTTTTTGGTTTCAGCTGACACCCCCTCGCCATGGAGTATGAGGTGCGCTCCCTTCGCAAGGACGAGCTAGAGGACATGCTCAATCTCACTTCAACCGCCTTCAATTCGGACATCGAGTCTTTTCGGCAGATGTATGAGCGCCAACCGCTTTACGACTTCGAGCTCACCCGGGTCGCCGTTCTGGATGGCGAACTGATAGCCTATCTACGGGCAGCCCCGAGGATCATATGCATCGGAGGAGCCCGAGTCCGGATGGGCGGTTTGGCCGAGGTCTGCACCCTGAAGGCCTACCGCAACCGCGGGATCGCGACCCACCTCCTTCGTGAGATGATCGATCTACTCAACGAGCGAGGATTCCCGGTCTCGATGCTCTACGGTAATGCCGGTTTCTACGGACGCGTGGGATGGGAAAGGTGCTTGATAGTCCATAGGCTGGAGGTAGACAGGCGGCTACTGCCGTCATACGAAGGACACGGGTCAGTGCGCGATTACCGCGATTCGGACCTCGATGAGATAATGCGGCTCTACAGGTCCACCTACGAGGGTAGATCATGCCAGACCGTCAGGCCGAGAGAATACTGGAGAGGAAGGACTCTGAAGCAGGGGGTGTTCCGGGTATATGATCCAGGAGAGGTGGGGGGCTACCTGATCTACAGGATAAGGAAGTCCGACGAGGGATCGAGGATCCTGTCTATCGAGGAGATCGCCTACCAGGGTCATGATGCGCTGAGGGCCCTGGTCGGCAACATATCTTCACGCCAGGATATCGAAAAGGTGCGCTATGCGTCACCGCCCGATGATCACGTACTCTCACTCCTCTCCCGGCCCGGATCCCGCATCGAAGTATCCTGGGACGGGATGTTCAGGGTAAACGACGTCATCTCCACCCTGAAGTCACTGAAGGATAACTTCCGGGGATTTGCTGGGCGCCTTGCATTGAAGCTCCACGACGAAACCGTTGAGGGGAACACGGACACCTTCGTCATCAACGGGCTCGAGGGCGATATCGAGATCTATAGGGATGCAAGTGAGAACGGGGAGTTGCTGGAGATGGATATTAGGGCACTGTCACAGCTGGTCCCGGGCACTCTGGCCGTTTCAGACCTCGCCTCAACAGGTGCGATCGAGTTCTCCTCATCCAATGCCCTGGAGTTAGGGGAAAGGCTCTTTCCCCGGAGAAACCCCTTCCAGAATCCCCTCGACCATTTCTAGTGAGCTGGGTGCTCCAGATACGGACCGGTAGCTTCCAATTGCCCAGCAGGCCAAGCCAGAACATTGGCTCCAGTTAGCATAAGCTATTTATCGACTATCAACTTAGCTTCCGTATTGCGTTCCTCATTACTCATCATCATCGTCGCCATATTGCTCCCAGCGATCACATTCGCCCAGAACCCGAGGGTCGATCCCGATACTGGAAAGATAAGAACTCTGTTTATTGGAGATCCGTTTCTCCAGCCTGGATATCCCACACTTGCCCTCATAGAGGATCCCAAGATCCAGCTCACCCGGATAGAGGCGGAGATAGGCTACAGAGACCCCGTGAGAATAGGCATTCCGAGAATGCAGAGATTCCTCAGGCTCTATCTGCCGAGAAGCCGATCGGATCTCATAGACAACTACGATATGTTGATCGTGACCGCGATAAGGTCCAACGATCTCAAGATCCAGTTCCAGCTCTGGGCCAAGGAGGCGGTGGAGGAACACGGGTTCGGGTTCATGATGTCCGACGATCCGACATCCTTCGGTGGCGCGGATACCGTGTGGACGACGGGTCCTCCCTGGGACCCCACTCCCGTGGGCGATATTCTCCCCGTTAAGGGAGCGGGTGTGGTAAGTCACAGGGATCACATGTTCAGGCTGAAACCGACAGGCGATAGTCCCCTCACCAATGGGATCCCCTGGGAGGGCATGCCGCTCATATGGTCCCATAACCGCCCCGATCCCAAGGGCGGATCCACGGTGCTCGCGGTAACCACCGACGAGACCGTCGACACCGACCCAAAGAACGACGAGATAATCATATACTGGGAATACGGGGAGGGACGTTCCCTGGCCTTCATCTGGGACTGGGGAGGAAACGGCCTGGTGCCATTCTACAGGTGGGACTACTGGAAGGACTTCATAGCGAGGCTGGTATACTTCCCCGTGAGGGCGGAGATCCCGCAGGATCTCACGGTCACCCATACCTTGAGGGTCAAGATAGGGCAGTACGAATCCGAGAAGGATCTGGTCCTATCACTGATAGAGTTCGCCGATACCTTCGGGGCGAACACGAACGATCTGAACCGCGAGCTGGGGGCGACCGATGATCTCAGGGATGAGGTCGACAGGCTGTGGATAGAGGAGGAGTACGAGGAGTGCCTTCCGGCGATGGAGGAGGCTCTTTCCTCGCTCAAGGGCGTGATGGACTCGGCGATGGAGGCGAAGGACAGGGCCCTTCTCTGGGTTTACCTGATCGAGTGGTTGACCGTGGCGGGGACGTCGATAATCACCGGGGTCGTCGTATGGACCCTGATGGTACGTCGACGGCTCTACAAGCAGGTGGCCGCAACCAGATTCGAGAGCTAGAGCCCTCAATCACCATGCGAGGCCCTGGAAGAAGCCGAGGACCTCCGCGGGTTTGAAGAATGCAGGATCTGCCTCGTGGCCCAGCCCGGGTACTGTGACCAGCCTGAAAAGCGCTCCGGCATCCCTGTACGCCTTGCCGAAATCCTCGGCATTTCGTCTGTAATCCACCACCTCATCGAGCCTTCCATGCCTATGCATTGCCGGCACACCTGCCCCTGCCAAGGCCGCAATCTGGCATATTGGGTCATACTCCGGTCGGTCGAGATCGAGATCCACTCCCTGGGCGGAGTACACCTCAGCTATACCGCAACCAAGTGACCCCTCAAGCATAGATCCCAGATTCGTCACAGGATAGACGCCGTAAATGCCGGTGACCGAGGTGGGATTCCTGCAGCTCCAGCTGTAAGCGGACAAACCCCCCATGCTCTGACAGAGGATTCCTATCTTATCAAGGCCGTATCTGGATTGAACAGCATCGAATAGAAGGTCGTTGGCGGTCAGGGCCCTGGGTGATCCCCAGTGCCTGGTATCGGAGGTCACGGAGCAGACCACATACCCGTGTTCAACAAGCAGTGACAATATCCCTCGCTTGGCATCCCCACCGTCGGCTATAACCCGGGCTGTCTCGCCGCCCCCGGTGTGATAGACCACCGCCTTGGGCGCCCTTCCCGGGTTCCTCGGCATCAGCCATACTGTCTCATGGTCCTCGATCTGTTCCTCTAAAACATCCATCGCAGCTACCCGGTAGACCGTTGCCTCTGCTAACATCAGGGCGAACCCAAGACTCGAGTCGCCGCCGGTCGCTACCCTTCGTTGGGCGGCCTCACCCTTCTCTTGCGCCAGGTCTTCGCCAGCTCGCTGAGCTGGTCGGACGCCTCCTCAAGCTTCTCGTCGGTCGTCGGCTCTATATCTATCATCTCTATGACCCGGTCGCCTCTGATGGACCTCAACTCCTTGTGGACCTGAGCGTATAGAGCGAGCATACCCTCCTTGTTCTTGTCATCCAGACGCTCAAGCTCGCTCTCCAGGCGCCCTATTTCAGATGCGAGAAGGCGGAAGTCGCTCCGGTTCGGCATGTCCTGAATCGCCCGCTCAACCTTCTCGAGACGGAGAGCGAGGTCATTCATCTTGGAACTGAGTTCTCCGATTCTGGGGGACACCTCGTCGACGATATCCTTCCTTGTCAGACTCGGTGTCTCGTCTTCGGTACGCCGGTCTCTGCTAAGAAAACCCAATGGATCACCCTAAGCCCCGAAAGCGAGGGGCCCCTATATCCAGGAGTATAAGGACCCTCCAGACTAATAAGCTTTGCATTCAGCCCCGGTGACTCTTGCGATGTGACCGGACCCGCCGAGGGTACAGACATCACCGGGTGTGCTTCACGCAGAGAATTCTGATGAGGTCGGCCGCATCCTCGGAATCATCGGCAATGGCCTCCAGCTGGTCCACGATCTCCTTCAGAACGGAGTAGCCCAGGAAGTCATCGGTTCCCTTGAACTCCTTACCCAGGACCTCGAGGAGGGTCCTCCTCTCTATGTCAACCTTCTCCTCAAGCTCAGACACCCTGTCCCCCATGCACACCGTGCCCTCCAGGCTTGACGGTAACTCGGCTATGCTCTCCTTCAGTGAATCCACCGTAGAGCACACATCCTGCGTGACGTTCTTGAGGCCTTCACACACCTTCGTAGGTACGTTGATCTCGAGGTATCTGGCCCTCTCCAGCCTGTATGCCAGGCCTTCGGCCTCGGCCGCAATCTTCTCAACCTGGAACACAAGATCCATCAGGTCCCCCCTATCGACCGGGGTCAGAACCGAGACCGCGAGGTCGTCCATCGTCTTCCGGGAAATATCGTCCGCGGCTCTCTCCAGGCTCAGGACCCTCTCCACGATATCCCCCAACGGCTCGTAGTCCTTCCCGCAGACGCATCTGATCCCCTTCTCGAGAAGGCCAACTGCCTCGCACGTCTTGTCGACATGGCCCGAGAGATCCTCGTAGATCTTGCGGTGCTTCTTCAGTGAAAGCCACTCGATTCCGAATCTTCTCATTTGACCGATTTCGTAGAGGGTTCAGATCTTATTTTTGTTTCCGAGACCCGATCTATATTGGAAAGCATATTTCTATGAAGCCAAAAATGGACACACGGAGGGGTTCCGGAGTCTGGTCAAACGGGCGAGACTCAAGATCTCGTGGCGCAGACGCTTCCCGCGGCGCAGGCCTTCGTGGGTTCAATTCCCGCCCCCTCCACTAGAACCAGGTCATCAGAAAGAGAGTTCCCGCGGCCCCCACCGCCAATAGCCAGACCGACTTATCCCAGTCGAATATCTTCTTGCCATCGAGGATGGCGAACGGTATACAGTTGAAGAGAGCTATCAGGGCATTGATCTGGGCTCCAAAGTTAAAGAAACCATAGAACCCCCCGCCAAACAGTGCTGCCAAACCCATGAAAACCGCCGCTAGGGCGACGTTGAAAACCGGTCCGGATAGCGAGATTACCCCTCTCTCATCTCTGGACATCCCCGGCCCGTAGATCTGGACAGCTCCCAGTGCGGCGAATATGAGACGGGCAACGAACGCCAGGATCAGGGCGAGCACCAAACCCATCGGCCAGATCCTGTAGGATGCGCTGTACCCAAACCTCATCGCGGCGTACTTGTGCGCCAACTCGTGCCCGACGAAGCCGACACCGACGGTGACCAGTGCGACGATGAAGAACTGCCAACCGCCGCGCGTGGCGAGTGTGAAAGCCAGCCCCAAAACCAATGTGGAGATCAGGATCTGAGAAACCTCCGAACCCGCAAACGATGATCTTCTATGGGCCGGCCACATCGTATATCAGTCCATGTACCGGAGAAGGGAGTCGCAAGAAAGACTTTTATCCGAAAAGGCTGAAATATGCTTCTACCCCTTCATCCAGCCTGGCGCCGCAGGGAGATTGAGACTGAAGCGGTGGGGTCTGAGATCGAAGGAGCATAGCCGACCGTGTTGAGGTGAACTCTTGACAATACGCATATCGACCTTATACGACAAGGAAGTCTTCAGTAGCTCGGGTGGGCATCTGGGTAGGATAGAGAACGTCATGGTCGAGGCCCGGGAAGGCCGGGTGTCTGCAATTCTGTTGAAGGGAAAGAAGGGAATTCCCTACGATAAGGTCATGGCGGTTGGAGACGTAGTGATCGTCAAGTCGTGAAACGATCCGCCTACTTCTCGACCTTCATCCCCTTCAGCAGCCTCCTGTTCACGCTATCCCTTACCATAGATATCAACATATCCTCATCCTGGGTACCGGAGAAGACCCCAAGGGGTATGGTCGCCCCGGCCGATGTGGGGTGACCACCAGTCGATCCCAGGTCGCCGAAAGCGCGCTTCATCACATCTGCCACGTTCATTCGGACATCCTTGGTTCTGGCGTTGATCACGATGTTCTCGTTCACGATGGCGAAGACGAAAGCGGTTGAGACCCCCTCCAGGTTGAGCAGGTACTCGCACGCTTGAGGGATAGCGTCCCGGTTACCTATGACCCCAGCCGTGGATATCAGAACGTCGCGTGCGAAATCCCGGTTCTTGATCGCGATCGCCAGGGCATCGGCGGTATCGAGGGACACGGCGGGGGATTTGATCTTCTCCAGCAGTTCCTGATCCGAGAGCGGGACCAGGTAGTTCACAGCCATTATGTCATCTGGGCTCATACCGCGGGTGAACTCCGCGGTGTCCGTCATTATACCGTACAGGAGGGCGGTTGCAAGCTTCTTGTCGGGGGTGATCCCCGCCAATCTCAGATACTGGGTCATTATCGCGGCAGTGGAGCCGAGGGAGGTCCTGAGATCGACGAAGCTGGCGTTCAGTCCCCTCTCGTGTTGATGATGGTCTATGATAATATCCGGGGTCCGATCAGCGGTCAGGGCGCTGACATAGCTCAGGTTCGACACGTCAACGAGCGCTATCGTCTTGAAGGTTCTCAGTATATGTTTGGTTATCACATCGACCCTGGTCATGCTCGTGCCCAGCAGATTAACCAGCGCCCTGTTCTCATCCCGGCCGATCTCGCCGGCGTACATGATCTCGGTCTCGACTCCCTCCTTCTCGGCCAGCTGTGCCAGCGCCGCTGCGCTCGAAACCGCATCGGGATCCGGGTTGTCATGGACCAGGATCGCTATTCTACTATCCCCGGACTTCATCACCGACCGGAGCCTGGATAGCTTATTCATCGGCCTCAGCTTCGCCAGTTCCTGGCTCAGGAACTCCCCCGCGACCTCGGATTCGACATACACCCTGTCAATCGACATCTTCTCAAGGGTGTTCTTGTCTGACTGTCGTGCCACGACCGCGAACACGAACTTCTCGGGGTATTCGCGTCTTACCGTCTCGCATATCTCTCTGGTCTCTCTCGAGGTATCCCCCATGATGACGACTACGTCGGCCTCATCCTTGAGCCTTGATCGGGCGAGAGTGCTCATGTTCCTCGGGTTTCCAGCCACAACCCCATATCCTTCCTCCCTCAGCCTGTCTGCCCTCTCCTCGTCCTCAAGGACGACGGTCACTTCCTCCTTCAGATCTTCCTTTATGAACGAGGCTACATTGGAGGTAACATCTGTGTACCCCAGGATCATGTACATTTAATGTCCCCGAATTGTATACTGCCGCAGGTTCCCGTCCCAATAATATGTTTTTTCTCCGTGAAGACCGTATTTTCCGAAAAGCAATAAATATGGCGTGTAATACAGCCATATTGAATGCCCGGCGAGGAGGAGCTAGAGGCCAAAATAGATGCTCTTTACGAGACGGCCAAACAGCTCAAGACCGAAAGAGATGCGCTTAACCAGAAAGCCAGGAAGCTCAGGGAGAATAGGGACGAGTACAACGCCAAAGTCAAGGCCATGATGGAAGAGGCAAACGAGTTCAAGGAAAAGCGGGACAAACTCAACGCCAAGATCAAGGTCCAGAAGAAACGGAGGAACGAGGCGGCCAAGGCCGCCAAGATGACAAGGAACAAGATGGACGAGATGGGCATAGACCGCAAGAAGCTGCCCAGGTTCCGGCCCGAGGAAGAGATCAAGGAGGAAATGAAACGCCTCGAGTGGCAGATACAGACGAGCGTCCTCAGCATAGCCAAGGAAAGGAAACTGGTCGACAAGATAGAGAAGCTGAGGAAGGAGCTTCAGGAAACCAGGAAGTTGCGGCAGAAACTGAGGGATATGGGGGACGAGAGAATAAAGGTCGAAGCCCTCAGGATGAGCTCGTCCAAGCTTCACTCCGAGGTACTGGACCTGTCAAAGGAATCCCAGAAGCACCACAAGAAGATGATCGAGATCATCGAGGAGAGCAAGCCGGTCAGGAAACAGGCGGACGAGTATCACCACCGGATGCTCGACGTGATAAAGGAGGCCGACAAGAAGCACAAGGATCTCCTCGACGTGAGGGAAACCCTTTCAAAACTGCTTGAACAGGAGAAGGGCCTCCAGCGTCGCAGGAAGCAGAGAACCACCGTGGCAACCGAAAACAAGCTCAAGAAGAGGGCGGAGGAGGCTCTGGAGAAGCTCAGAGCTGGACAGAAGGTAGAGCTCGACGAGCTGATGCTCCTCAAGGAATTCGACATGATGTAGTATCAGTCCCAGAATCTCCTGGTCCGAACGTACTGCTTCTCTTGCGTAAGTATGTCCCTCAGCAGGTCGTCCTCGCTCCGATGGAGTTTGGCCAGTATCCGGGCCGCGGTCTGGGGCCCGATGCCCCTGGCGGCCATGGTCATCGCCGCCTTTCTGCCGTATTCGGAGACCAGCCCCGCACTCAGGCTCGCCCTCTCCACAAGATCCCTCTGCGCGCTGGTGAGCCGGGTATCGCTATCCCTCCTTTCCAGGGCCTTCTCGGTCTCCTTGTCACCAGGCCTGAGCGCGGCTATCACCTTGGACCCGCACTTCCAGCACTTCGGCGATTCCTCGATCTCCTCGATCCTTCGCTTGACCGAACTGAGGCAGTTCATGCAGAGGAGTTTAACCCTCCTCTTCATCAGCCTTCTCTTGAGTACGGCCATGATCTCCTTGTCGGGATTCTCGGGAGTTATCACGTCTGAGAATCCCTCGCGCTTCAGAATCGGGGCAGAGAACGGGCTCACCTTGTCCGTCTTGACTATCTCGTACTTCAGATCCCCGCTCTTTATGGACTGCAGAACCCTGCATGCGCCCTCGGCATCCAGCTTGTCCAGCATGAGCTCGTTCAATGTCTCGTCGTAGAGAGGTGTCCCCTCGTAGACCATTGCCAGGCGGTTGAGGCTGATCCGCTGGTAGTCCACATCCCGTCTCATCGCGCCGAACCTCTTCGCGACGTGAACCAGCCTCCACTTGAACATCGACGTCCTCTTCATCACGATCTCCAGGATGGGGATCACGTGTTCGATATCCAGATCCTCTATGGTCTGGATAATGAGATCGGGCTTCCCGCCTCCGTCGGGGAAGGTGAATACCATCCGGTAGGGATCGACCCTGACGCCAACAGCGGCGCCAAAACGGGCCGTCAGAAGGGAGGCGATTATCCTGGCGATGGTCTCGTTCGTCTTGGTCCCGAAGCATCCGTGGAACACCACCCTGTCCCTGAAGGCCTCCAACACTATCCTGTCGTGTGTCGGTACAACGCTTGCCTTCGCCTGGGAGCGAACGTACTCCTGGGCGAGTGATAGCTCGGAGTCGCCGATATGGTAACGCAGCTTCAGTTCGTCGGCATCGAAATCCCCGCTCAGCCGTTCACGGATCATGCCCACCTCCTGGGCCACGTCGTACGGCACGGGTATCATCTCACCCACCCACCCTGGGATCGCGCCCATAGGGCTCTCTGCCGGTGAGACCATCACCTTGTCCTCGTCTATATCGAGTATGTGCCAGGCCTCGCCTTTGGTGATGAATGTGGTCCCGCGGTGGGCTTTCGTGGCCACGAACTCCTCATCCAGGGTCCCTATGCGTTGGTTGGTCACCACATTGATGATGTTGAACCGCTTGACGTCTGGAATGGTGCTGAGATTCTCGTAGTAGTACTGCCAGGCCGCCCTTCTGCGTCTCATCTTGGTGCCGTCGACCCAGAGTATACTCTGGTCCTGCAACTGGCGTACCACCCTCATCAGGTTCTCGGCTGACAGATCCGAGTATGGATAGGCCCTCCGGGCTAGGGAGAGGACATCGGAGACCTCGAGGTCTCGATACTCGAGGCACAGCCCGGTGATCTGGTGTCCCAAGACGTCCAAGGACTCCTCGGGAATCTGCGTCCTCTCGATCTCCTCGTCCTTGGTCCTCCTGGCGACAACCATCGACTCGATCACGTCATCCGGATTGACGGTTATGACCACGCCCTTGGAATTCAAGCCGGTCCTGTGACCAGATCTCCCCACCCTCTGAATCAGACGTGCGGCCTGACGTGGCGACTCGTACTGGATGACCAGGTCAACGCTCCCGACGTCGATCCCCAGCTCCATCGAGGAGGTGCAGATGATCCCCTTTATCTCCTCGGATTTGAAACGCTTCTCGGTGTCGATTCTCACCCCGCTGGACAGGGAGCTGTGGTGAACGTCTACTCCGACCTCCCTGTCCCACAGGTTGAACCGGGATGAGAGGATCTCTGCCATATCTCTGGTGTTCACAAACACCAGTGTGGATGTGTGGGAATCGACCAGCTCCCTTATCCTCCTCAACCTGGAGGCGCTGCTCCTCGCTATCATAAGCCTCTTCGCCGTGGATGAATCGGCATCGGTTGGCCTCGGGTACTCCACCGAGATCGAGGCATTGCCCAGGAAATCCACCTTGCAGATATCCACGTTCCTCGACCCGCCCAGGAACTGGGCCACGTCCTCCGGGGAGCCCACGGTGGCTGAGAGGCCGATACGCTGAAACTCCCCGGCGATCGCGGCGAGCCTCTCCAGCGCCAGCGAAAGCTGCACCCCCCGCTTGTCCTCGGCCAGCTCGTGGACCTCGTCCACGACCACGTGCTTGACGTTGGCAAGGTGTTTTCTCATCGTCGAGCCCGGGAGTATCGCCTGCAAGGTCTCAGGGGTGGTTATCAGAACATCAGGGGGCCTCAGTGCCTGTTTCCTTCTCTGTCTGGCCGATGTATCACCGTGCCTGACCTCGACCCGGAAGCCGAACTCCATACTCCACCACTCGATACGGTCCAGCAGGTCTCGGTTCAGGGCCCTCAACGGAGCGATATAGAGAACGCTTATCGGCTTGGTCTTGCCCTCGCTCATCATCCTGTCGAGTATCGGCAGCAGGGCGACCTCGGTCTTGCCCTCTCCGGTGGGTGCGATTATCAGGGAGTGCCTCCCCTCCGAAACCAGTGGGATAGCCTTCTCCTGTATCTTGGTCGGGGCCGTGAACCCCTTCTTCTCAAGGGCATCCCGGATCTTGTCCCCGAAGTCGGAGAACACCCCTAAGGGACCTGAGCCCGCGCTCTTCTTTGGAGAGACGACGTTCTCCCCTTCCCCCACCGTCAACTCCCCTCCCGATTAGAGACGAAGGCGGGAACCGCATCGCGTAGAGGATCGAAGCTCGCGCCATCCTCAACCAGCATGCAACGCATGCTCACCTTGGAGTGAAGGCTGCTTGGCAATCTTATGATCCTCTTCTCGTCCATCGTGACCTTGGCATCTGTCAGCGAGGAGGCCATCATCGCCAGGTGACCTAGTGCCGCACCAAGTCGCCTCTCCCCCATCATCTTGTTCAAGCCGACCCTATCCCTGTCCTCAACCGCCTGGATTATGGCCTCCCTCTTCTTCAGAATGCGGCTTGACACGGATTTCGAAAGCTCGCCGAGGTCTCCCTCCCGGACCCGCCTGAGGATCCACAGCAACCTCTGTCTGAATATCGAGCTGTATCCGTGCTCGATGAACAGGTTCTTGGGGACCACCCCGCCCGAGACGTAGTCCAGTATCTTCCTTCTATCGGAGGCTGTCACCATGCTGATCTCCTCATCGAACACGCGGATATGGTAGCCACGGCCTGAGTAAATCAGGTGTATATCCTCCAGGTCCAGGTCCCCGCGAAGACAATCGATATAGTCCAGCGCCAAAAGCTTGGAGTCATCCAGGCACTTGGGACAGACATCCCCGGGATTGCACTCACATGACCTTACCGGAAGATCCTTGGCGTCGATGTCGAAGGCCAGCTCGGTCCTGAATATCCCCTCTCGCCTGGACGGTTCCCGGTAGTACGCCACGCTGCAGTACACGGAGAAGGGCGCATTTCTGGTCAGTTGCCTGCCCAGTGAGTCGACATCCCTGAGGACGTTGTATCTGTCACTCGGCCCGTTTCCGTCGTGATCGAAGGCGAACTCCCTGTATCCGATATCCTCCACGATGAATTCTGGAAGGTCATCCGGTGACCACTCATCTCTGTAATATTCCTGCTGTTCTAGCTTCGACGAGGGACCGAACAGGGACATCTCGGGGTATGGTTGCCCTCTTGCGGGATAAATATTGTCTTGATAGCAACGGATTCCCGTCAGGCGTGAAAAGCCGGGCCAGCGGTTGGCCATCGAGATGAACAGTTAAGAGTGGCCCTCTGCCACCTCATGCCCTTGACGTGTTGCTGATGGTCGGCCAGCAGATAACCGTCACATTTCAACCATCCGGAAAGCGATCACAGATAGCCGAAGGCAAGACCATCCTGGATGCAGCCCGTCTCTGCGGTGAGTTCATCCCCTCGGTTTGCGGTGGAAGGGGGAAGTGTGGAAAATGCGTCATCTCGGTCCCGGATCCAGATTCTGTCAGGCCCCCAAGCGGCGCCGAACTGGACCTTCTCGGTTCGGACGGAGATGACCACGAGAGACTGGCTTGCCTCACTCTGCCGAGGCGGGACCTGATCGTGGAGATTCCCCCGAAGAGCCGCGAGGCGTCCCCGGATATTCTTGTGGAAGGGCTGGACTACGAGATAACCCTTGACCCGATAGTCACCAAGCACCACCTCAAGATGAGTGCCCCCACGCTCGATGACCCGGTTGCGGATTTCGAGCGCTTGCGACGATCCCTCTCCGAACTGGGAATAGAGGTGTCGGAAGAGGGCTGGCAGTGCCTGGAGCGGGGGCCGGAGGTCCTGCGCGAGGCTAACTGGGACGTCACCGCATCACTCTGGTCGGCACACAGGCTGATACGGATACAGCCCGGGGACAAGACCTACTGCGCCGTGGGGGCGGCCATCGACGTCGGGACCACGACCCTGGTGTGCTATCTGGTCGACCTCCTGACCGGGGAGACCCTGGCCTCGGATTCCGCCCTCAACCCACAGATCCCCTACGGCGAGGATGTCGTTACCAGGCTCGCTTTCCAGACCGCCAGTTCGAAGAACGGCACCAAGCTCCACCAACTCGTCATTGGCGAGATCTCCCGTCTGATTTCCCGTTGCTGTCGGAAGATCGGGGTCTGTACCACCGACGTTCTTGACGTCTGTATCGCCGGGAACACGGTCATGCATCACATAGCCCTGGGGCTCCCGACCAAGTACCTCGGCGTTTCACCCTTCACCCCGGTGGTTCGCAACGGCGTGGATACGACGGCAGAGAAGGTCGGGCTGAAGCTGCACGCGGATACCCCCGTCCATGCGCTCCCCACCCTGGCCGGCTACGTCGGGGCGGACACGACCGGCGTCATTCTCGCATCAAGGATATACGAGGCCGAGGATCTGTCCATGGCCATAGACATAGGCACCAACGGCGAGATTGTGCTGGGCGATTCGAGAGGCCTTACAGTCTGCTCCTGTGCCGCGGGACCGGCACTGGAAGGCGCCCACATCAAGTTCGGGATGAGAGCCGCAAGGGGCGCGATCCAGAGGGTCAAGATAGATGGAGACAGGGTGCAGCTCAAGACTATCGGCGGCGGCCCCCCAGTTGGGATTGCCGGTGCCGGCATAATCGACGCCGTCGCCGAGATGTTCCGGACCGGTGTTATAGGTCCCGAGGGGCGCTTCAGGGACCATCCGCAGGTACGGACCAGGAATGGAATGAAGGAGTTCGTACTGACTTCCAAGGATGAGACCGGCCTCGATACGGACATCGTCATGACCCAGAAGGACATCCGCGAGGTCCAGCTGGCGAAAGCCGCCATCTACACCGGCGCCGCCTCGCTGCTGGAGGAGGAGGGCAAGGATATCGACGACGTCTCAACCCTGTTCATCGCCGGCGCGTTCGGCAACTTCATCGATTTTCAGAGCGCGAAGCTTGTCGGTCTGATCCCGGACATCGAGATGGATAGATTCAAGTTCATCGGGAACGGGGCAGCCGCCGGGGCCAAGCTGGCCCTGCTCTCGAAATCTCTCAGGGAGGTGGCGGAACACCTGGCAGGGAAGGTTGAGTATGTAGAACTCACCTGCACTCCTAACTTCACAAAGAACTACATGGATGCGACCTACCTCCCCCATCGCGATCCGGGTAGATTTGCCTCGGTGGAGATTGGCCGCTAGATCGGGCAGCGTCCTTAGGTGACGACTGCTATTATCAACTCGCTGCTATGGTTGGACAACACCAGAAAACGGCAAACCAAAGAGCTATTAGGTCTGTTTGCTCATTGAAGCTGGGGTTGGGTCTTGGTTCTTCAGCTCATCCTTGTTGGCTTCGTCCTAATCGTTGCATTGTATTTTGGCATCAAGCTCTATGCCAGATGGGCAAGTAAGGTAACAGATGTAGCTAAGGGTCGACCTTCAAAGAGGAGAGGTTCGCCGGAGGAGAAACAGAAGTTCCCACGGTCGCCTCCGAATGGCCTGACAGATTTTGAAGCACGGCAAAGAGGATATGACCCCCTCGAGAAGAAGGACTAACTCGAATTCCTTGATGCCAAGCGCCTAACGAATTCCTCGCTGCACTCCTTGGACCGTCACCAGGTGGACCTCCGCTAGAATTCGATCCGAAACGAAGGACAAATGGGAATCATTGAAGGAATCACTTCAGGACCTGATCGAGTTCCTTGGCGATCAAATCAAGGAACTGGATCGGAAATATGACTTGAAAATCTAGGCATCACCCAGTATAGTAGCGCGGCGACGATCAGCATCTACCTGATATCCTGATTTCCATCCTAGATCGGGTAGTTGCCGCTCCCCCTTCCCTGATCCAGCATCGCCAGGTAGTTCTCCACCTTGACGTAGTTGGGAATCGAGTTCCCGGACCCCAGCGCCCAGCCAGCACCCGGGAGGCACTCTGACATGACGCCCTGGACGTATCTCCTGACCCGATCCACGTCCCTTCTCGCGAGGACGTCCACATCAACCCCGCCGAGAATCGCTATCCTCGTCCCCCAACGTCTCTTTACATCCGATACCGGCATTATGGCATCCTCGAATGAATGCTTGGCATCGATACCCACAAAATCAATCAGGTCATCCATTATCTGAGTAAGATTGCCGCACGCGTGCAGGATGAAAGGGAGGTCCCTACGATGTGCCTTCCTGCAGATCCTCCTCTGCCAGGGAAAGACGAATTCCCGGAGGTCCTTCGGAGATATCATAGTCCCGGTCCTGAGGCCCATATCATCGCCCAGGCAAAGGGCCCCCACATTCGGCACATCGGCCACCTGGCCAAAGGCCACCTCAATGGCCCTTCCAACCCGGTCGAAGATCGCACGCAGGAGCCCCCGATCCTCGTACAGGGCCCGTGAGAAGAACCTCGCACCCATCAGCCACATTGTGTTCTCGAGGACTCCTCCACATGCGTGCCCGATTATCATCTTCTCCGATAGCCTTCTCGACAGCACCTCCAGCGGACGCGCATAGTCGTAGTCCGCCGACGGCCAGTCGTAAGAATCGAAGTCGTCCCGGTTCTCTATCGTACCATGCCTCTGATCGACCCATGTTCTCTCCCTTCTCGGGATCCAAGCCGTGTCCTCGCCGGAGACCACGTTGGTGCGCGTGATCGGCCACTGGATCTCCATGGGAACGTAGTCGTACCCCAGCTTCCCGTAGAACTCCATCCTGCGTTGAACGGTTCCGGCCAGATCCCCGGGGGGTCCATCATATCCGAGGACCTCCGATATCACCTCTTCATCCACCAGATGTTCGTAGAAGGGCACCTTGTCGGGTTCGCCCTCCATCCTCAGAACCGTCTCCAGTCTCCGGAAATCAGGTCGACGAGTCAACACCGCACCACTCGAAATTCGATCAACATATCTCTTTTCATCTATCCGGCGACAAGCCGTCGAAACCGACCGAAAAGGTTTTTACCTAGGAGCTTTCACGATATCTCATTGAGACTCTCGAGACCTACGACGATACTCGCAATATCCCTGATCCTTTGCTTTGCCCTCTCGCCCGCCCAGGGACGCGAACCCAGGACCGATCCGAACACGGGGAAGATTCGCGTGGTTTATATGGGGGACGCGATGGGGGTGCCTAACCCATTTCCGATACTGGAACAGGAACCGCTCCTCTACTGTACCGCAGTCTACGCCTGCACCATACACCAGACCATCGAACAGATCCAGAGGAGCGTCAGGACATACATGCCCCGAACCTACGACAGATATCTGAACAACGACGTCATCGTCCTGAGCGACGCGAACAAGGACGCATTCCGCCACGACCACTTCTCCTGGATGAAGGACGGGGTGCTGGAGGAGGGCCAGGGCCTGGTGATGATCGGTGGGGCGGAGAGTTTCGCCGAGATCGGCGGCTACGCCTCCTGGAAGCCGACGGGGGTGGCCGATATACTCCCATGCGAGATGATCCTGTCGGCTCTCACCTTTTCGGGCGGCACCATCAGGGTCCTCGACTGGGAGGACGAGTTCATAGACAGTCTACCCTTCGAGAGTATAGGTGCCTATGGACACTTCCACTCCAGCAACAACATACAACCGAGGAGCAGGGCCAACTACATCGCTGAACTGGTCAAGGGAACGATGGGCACGCTTCCCTTTCTGATGTGGTGGGATATAGGGGAGGGAAGAACGATGGCCCAGTCGGCCGACTGGACGCCCGCCGGCGGCAGCCAGTTCATGACCTGGAGATATTACGGGGACTACTGCATCAACATGATGATGTTTCTGGCCGGGCAGAAGTTGCCGGATGACCTGGAGACGGTCTACATGGTCAGGAGGAAGATCAGGGAGACGAACGAGGGGCTGAGCACCCTCTACAGCATGGTGGATATCGTGGAGAGGTTCGGTGGAAGCGGTAACACGCTGAACCAGCTCATTCAGGACATCCAAGTCGAGAAGCAGGAGGCCCTGGGTCTATACATGAGGGCGGAACTGGCCGATGCTCTGGAAGCCTTCGACATCTGCCTCGAGATGTGTGAGGACACCATGGACGAGGCGATAGAGATAAGGGACGCCGCTGCATTCTGGGTATTCTTCACCGAGTGGTGCGCCGTCACCGGCACCGCGATGTTCGCCGGTTCGCTGCTCTGGTTCCTGATGATCAAGAGACGACTCTACAGAGAGGTCGCGTACACCAGGCTCCGTCAGGCGGAGTGAGAATCCACTTCACCTGGCCCTTCCGCCCTGCCGAGAAACGCCCTGTAGATCAAAGCGAAGCTGAACAGAATCCCCACAATCCAGGCCGCTGCCAGGGCCAGCAACCGGTTCCGTTCCCTCTGCTCCATCCTCTCCTCCGCCCGCTGGCGAAGCGAGTCATCCGCTTCCACCTGGCCCTCTATCATCTCGGGGTATATGCTACCATAGTCGGAGAAACGGGTCTTCCCGGAGAGCGTCCACTCAAGCGAATCCGAGATCATCGCTCTGAAGTTCTCGTCATCGAGTAGATTGCCGTAGTAGTTGGCCGCATCCTCCCTCGTCCTGACGAAACAGCCGGTGAAGCTGATAGACCGTGACCCGGCCTCGTTCTCGTACGCCATCACCAGTGGGGCGCCGCTTCCCCTGTCCCTGTAGAGGACGATCCTGTCTCCAGGGACATCCGGCTCCAGGAGCTCCCGGGAAAGGGTCGCAGAATAGGTGAAGAACTGACCCAGGAGATCGAATTCCGCCGGCAGATCCGCGAAGGTGGGAATCTCCTCGTCCCTGACGTACTCGTTAACCGGAACCCCTGACTTCATGGTCGGCGATCCAGTCGAGTTGCCAAACGCGGGAAAGACGTCTCTTGCGAGATCCTCGGCCTGTGACTGACCGCAGCACCCCTGGAATCCGATTGCCGCTCCTCCCGCCTCGAAGTAGGCGCATAGAGGATCTATGAGGGTCTCAACCTGCTTTCCCCTTAGCACGGGCAGTATCACGCATCCGATATTCGGCAAGGATAGCATAAAGGAGACCACCGATGGGTCATCCGTCACCATGAAATTACAGCTGTCGCCAAAGTCCTCGGAAAGAAGATCGGCTATCCCCCCCGCAAAATCGGTCATGTCGGGCGTGTAGAGAATTACCAGGCTCTTCTCCTGGTCCGCAACTGTTGCTGGGATGAGGAGAACGACGACCAGTGCCACCAGGTAGCGATCGTTCCAACTCAAGCTATCACCAGACCGACAGGCATCCCGTTAAGCACAAACATGGAGAGATCTCCATCCGCGTACCCCTGGATCATCTGAAGCACGAGCCTATCTGTAACCCCCAGGGGGATCTCGGGAATCGCATCCACCTCAACCTGCACCTCGAATATCACGGAGATTTCCTCATCTTTGGGAAAATCGGAATACCTCAGTATACCAAATGGCGAATCCTCAAGTTCATCCCCCACGTATTCACTTCTGTTCTCTCCCCGGCGTACCGTGAGGTAATCGAGCGAATTGACCTGGTCAAGGAAGAACCCGGTTCTTCCCTCGAAGTACCTGACCTCCTCTCCTTTCTTGAGCACCGCGAATACGGAGATCGATTTGGAAAGCCCCCTTCGAGATGAACAGAATAGCTCCAGGATCCGGCTGAAATCGTAGATGGCAGCATCGTACTCGGTGCCATTGACCTCCATCGCACGTTGGATTATCGGGGGCTCCGCCCCGAGACGCTCCATGGTCGATAGAATCGAAACCAGAGTGACGATGTGGTTCGCGGTCTCGGCTGCACTGGTCTCCTCCCCCGGCACCCAATCTGGATCATAGATCGGCTCCTTCTCAGCGAGAACGCTGAACCTGAGCTCCATCTGCCCCATTTCACGGCCGGAAATACACGAGAACGAGAACGATGATTCGACCCCCTTCTGAGCGGCTTCCTTGATGAACATCTCGGGTTTCTTGTTTCTGAGAATCGCGATCTCCTCAGGCTTGTCCGCCCTGAATATCGTGGCAACGACAAGCGTGGACATTATCACCGCCACGGCCAAGATCGTGTACAGCCTGGAATCGATCCCCATCAACACTAGACGGAGGAAGGAAGCCCTCTCTTATATTTTGTGATTGGTGGCGGTCCTCCTCCCGCCGATCAAGCTACAGGAGGCACATGAACAAGGACTGGTATCCCGAGAAATAGATCAAGGTCGGCACCATCAGGAAGCCCATGTTGTGCACCCTCTTCACTCCCAGCAAGGGCGGGAGGAGACCGAGAAACGTCGACGTGATCAGGATGATGAGCCCCTTTCCGCCGCTTATCGCAAGGACCAGTATTGCGATCATGGCCACTATCCCCCGTGTCAAGGGCACATAGGGGACCCGGCTGATCTTTGATGCGAAAACCGCCCCGACAAGGCGGGTGAGGATGGCACCCAACCCCCCGCACATCAGTACTATCCCTATGAACAGGAACAGGAGATTGAGGTCCATCCTGCCCCCAAGTATCTCCTCCACCGCAAGCACCGCCCCGTTTCTCGCCTTACCGATCGTGTAGAGGGCCACCAGGCCGAATATCATGTTCCCGGTATTCACTCCGCTGACCGCGACTATGAAAGACCTATGATCGTTCTCCTGGGTGACCCTCTGTGCCAGGATGGTCGCCTGGGCGCTGCCCACCGCCGGAAGGATCCCGGTTGTCATCCCCGCGAAGAAGCCTACGATGATTGATTTCAGGATCCTGACTCGCTCCAGCGTCCCACTCACGTCCATCAGTTGCTCGGGGATCTTCACGCCGCTCTCGGAGGAGAGAAGGAGGGTTGAGATTCCGAAAAGCCCGGACAGGGCCGGAAAAAGTGCCTTGTCCGTTGGCATCAGCCCCGAGCTTGTCACAAGAAAGCCCAGCGACCCGCTCAGAACCACGATCATCAGTGCATACAGCATCTTGCGGGGCGTGCCCTCGGTGAGTATGACGCTGGCCTCGAGAAAGATGAGAAGGGGAAAGAGAACGAAGGATATGAGGGGATACACTAGCGGTATCAGCAGTATCATCGGGGGGGTGAGCACCGCTGCCAGGACCACCGATCCCAGGCTGCCCATGGTGGAAAGCCCGACCGCTTCAAACCCCCTGCCCTCCATCAACATACGGTGCCCGGGAAGGATGGAAAGCGCCGTGTCGGGGTCCGGCGCCCCCAGGAATATCGCGGGCAGGATGTCAAGGAAGGTCTGCACCACCGCCATTGAGAGAACGAGCGCGGCGAAGAGAACGGGCTCCATATCCGATGTGGCGTAGATTCCAAGGATCAGGATCGAGACCATATTCACGTGGACTCCCGGGGTGCAACCGGTGACCACCCCGAGGCCGGAACCGACCAGTGAGAATAGGAGCACTTTCAGGAACAGCATGGTCCGGAAACATGAGCCCGAAAAGATACACCTTTATTCTCCACACTCAGCTTGAACGATTCTTTAAGCTCTGTGGATCGCCGAGCTCAGATCAGCCGGAGATACTTGACCGATATGACCCTGATGTGATCAGCCGTATCCTCACAGGCATCGGCCAGATCCTCCAGACGCATGATCACCTCGTTGACAACGAAGAAGGAGGCGGCGTCCAGCAACCTCGCCTCCCTCAGCAGGACCTTGACCAGGTCCCTCCTTATTCTGTCGACCATGTCCTCCAGCTCGGAGACGAGATCCGACAGCTCCTCAGCAACGACGAGATCGGTGTTCAGCTGTGTCACGGCCGAGGAGAGCGTCTCAACGGTTTCCATCACGGCGTTTGCCAGTTCCTCTAGGCCAGGAACCACCTTGCTCGGGAAGTGGTACTCCTCGGCCAGCTCGAGCCTGTAGGCCAGGGCCTTTGCCGCCGTACCCACGTTTCTGACCATGTATACCAGATTGAGGAGATCGCCGCGATCCTCGGGCGATAGATCTGACTTGGAGATGACCTCCAGGGCCTCGACGGCGAGCCTGTCGGTTTCGTTCTCCAGGGAGATGGTGCGCGATGCGTCCTCCTCCATATTCTCCAGGTTCCCCTTGAGGAAATCCCCCACAGCCTGATGCATCACCCTGACCGCCTCCAGCGTCTGCTGCATATGTTGGCTGGCAAGCTCGAAGACCTCCCTCTGCCTTCTCTCACCCAGCCATGCCCTCCCCTTGACCCTGGCCTTGAGCAGCTTGTCTCGCCTGTCAAGGATAGCGTAAGTCTCGTATTCGTCCTTCACGGTTTCTGGACACATCCTCTCTCCGCTGTAGTAACCCGCCCTGCCGATCGCGTGAGACGTAATCGGAGCGGTGAAGAATATGAAAATCAAGGCCAGTAATATCTTTGTTGTTGCCGAAATGCTGGGGGCAATTATCAGTGAACCGACGGCAAGGCCAGTTACGCCCAGCGTCACGGCCTTCGAACCGGCGTGAAGCCTGGTATAGAGGTCCGGCAGCCGCACAAGACCCAGGCTTCCGACCAGGGCGAAGAAGCTCCCGACCAACATGAAGGACCCTGCCACCGCCTGGATCATCGCCTCCACCATGCTCATCCTACCTCACCTTCCAAGAAACGGGTTATAAGCAGGATGGCCACGAAGGAGACCAGCGCCAGCGGTATGACTGCCTCCAGGAACAGTGTATCGACCAGCACCCCAACCAACATGAAGATCCCGATCGACATGGAGCTCAGGGTCCCGTACGCCGTTAGCTGGTCGGCGGCCGACGGACCCTTAGCCAGCCTGTAGAAGCAGAAGATCAGGGAGATTATCAGGATTAACAGCGATGGCCAGGCAAAGTACTCGATCATTCAAACACCTTCGCGATAATCCTCTCGTATCTCTCAGTGATCATCTCTCTGATCCTCTCCAAGCTTTCCGACTTCATGGATATCCAGTGAACGTAGAGAAGTCCCTCTTCCTCGTTCATGTCCAGGAAGAAGGTACCCGGTGTCAGCGTTATCGAATTGGCGAGAAGCGTTCTTTCCCAACGCTTCTCCAGACTGGTCGGTACGACCACGACCCCTGGACGTATCTCTATATTCGGTTTCAGAATGATTCTGGCCAGCGATATTCCCGCTAGAAGGATCCCCCAGCCCAAAATTAAGATATACCTCACAAAGTAGATCCATCTCCTCGGATCTAGGATGGATGATGATATCTCCTCGAATGAGTAGGCGGAAAACATCCAGGCTATCAAGGCACAGACTACGGCACCGGAAAGCATGTACCAGATCTCGACGACCGGGGTGACCAGAAGCCAGAAAATGTATGATAACGCAAATACCGCCAATCCCTCTTTTCTCATCATATCCCAACCATCGCTGCTATCAGTCTCATGCCATCGATTATCTGTAATGAGGTAGTCTCCGCAAAGGAGATCAGGGGCCAGAACAGGAAGGTCAAGAGTACTATCGAGGCCACCAAGGCCCCAATCGCAACCAGCATCGCGTTCGGTATACTTCCGGCCCCGTCTCCGCTAGCAGGAGACGAAACCAGGACTTGGACCACCCTGATGTACGAAGCCGCAATCAATACTGTGGATAGCCCGCCAACCAATCCCATGAGGGCACTGGTCTCCACGAATGCAAACATCATATAGGCCTTGCTGAAGAACCCGAGTGAAGGGCCCCCTAGGTCCGCCAAACATCCGACGAGGAAGGCCAAACACACTCCCGGCATAGCGCTCCAAGCGCCCTTCATTTCCCGGAAATCCCGTACCGACAGACCATATATCAGGCAGCCGGCGGACAGAAACAACACGGCCTTTGCTGGCGCACTGTTGATCATATGCAGCACCAGGCCCTGGAATCCTCTTGAGGTGCCAATTCCCGCCAATGCCAAAGCCAAACCCCCACTGGCTATGGTCGTGTATCCAAGGAGCCTCTTGATATCAACCTGAACCAACGCCATAAGCGCGCCGAAGAGTGCAGTTGCCAGGCCAATCCACGGGATCAGTCTCAGTATCGACACGGAATTGAGGCCTATTACCTGACTGAAAAGCCTCACGATAGCGTAGAAGCACACCAGCTTCGATGCCCCCGCGAGCAAGGCAGCGATGGACGATGGTGCCCTCGAGAAGGCATCGGGTAGCCAGGTATGAAGAGGAAAGATTGCGGCCGGAAGCCCCAAACCAATTGCCATCATTGCCACCGAGATATCCGACATGATGTTGCCACTCTCGTTTCGCATGAAGACCCCGATGACCCCCATATTCAGGCTTCCCACTTGGTCGTATACTAGGACGATGCCTCCCAGGAAGATGAAACTCGATATCGTTTCCAGCACTAGGTACTTCAAGGCAGCCTCGAAATCCTCGCTTCTCCGGTTGTATGATACCAGAACACAGGCCGATACCGACGAAAGCTCCACGAATACAAACAGGTTGAAGATATCCGTGACTAGGGTCATGCCCATCAGGCCAGCCACTAGGAAGAAGACCAAGCTGTAGAATATCGATTGCCTCTCATCGCTTTGCGCTTTCCCAGAGAAGTAGATGAACGAGGTCGCGGAGAGCCCTGTTACAGCCGCTACGATCACGACCCCTAGTAAGTCGAGTGCCATTCCGAGACCTGTCCCGACCGGCCAGCCGCCAACGCTCTCGGTCACGATTCCATGATCGAAAACATCAATGCCTACCGTGATTACGGAGACCACCAATGCCCCAAGTATCAGAGAGGTCATCAGGATACTCGCTCTGCGCCAACGAGCAAGAACCAGAGATAGCAATGCCCCGATCAACGGCAGAACCACCAGATAGTAGAGATTGCTCAACCGCGCAACCTCCTCAAGAGGCTGAGGTCCATGTGGCCTTCCTCCTGGAAGATCCTGATCCCTATTGCCAACATTAGCATCATGAAGCCGGTCTCTATCACCACCGCTGTTAGTACCAGCGCCTCCATCAAGGGGTCAACGGAGGGAACGACGGCCCCAGAAGCTAGTGTAGATCCGCTCTGGGTGTATCCAATCTGGATCACGAAAAGGGTAACGCCGTAACTCGAAATCGACAGGCCACATACGACCTTGATGATATCGCTATGAGATAGAGCACAGTAAATGCCCAGGAGCATTAGGAGAAATGATAGGTTGTAGGCAACTATACCCAGATCGATACTCACTTTGTCACCTCAATCCTCATCATCTGATCGAAGGCCAGGACTATCTCGCATCCAACAACTATGCCGGCCGCAAATCCGAAAAGGTTGAGCAGCGACGAATCAAAACCTATCCACGATCCCGTGCTGAGAAAAGTCCCTCCAAATATGACTCCCAAGAGGCTGGCCAGTATGACCAGACCAAAACCTGCGGCCCTGCCCGCCTCGATCCACGAGGTGAACCTCGTGATCACATTCCTCATCTCCTCGCCAACTATGATCAGAAATGCGGTAACTCCCACGACCACGCCCCCGGCGAAGGCACCACCCGGAGCTGTCGCTTGCGTGACTATTAGGTTGGCGGCATATACCACGAACAAGGGGGCTAGCAATCGCGACACCGTCCGAACTGGTAGGGACAAGTCAAGAGTCGCCTCCTGTCTTGATGAGAACAATCACGACCCCGAGGGTCGCTACGAAGAAGACACATACCTCTCCCGCGGTATCGTAGGCCCTGAATCCTAAGAGGATAGCGGTCACAACATTACTTGCTCCCGTCAGTTCATCCGCTTCACTCAGATATCGATCGGAGAGTCCGGAGGCCTTCCCCCCGTATGAAGATATTGCCGGCGTGACGAAAAGGGCGAAAAGGACAAAAACAACGGCCAGCACCAGAGCCATCGATACTCGAAATCTGGTCCTCTCGACAGAGAACCCCACCCTATGGGTTTTAGAGACCACCAGGATCAAGATGCAGGTCTTGATCACCTCCACCAGAAGCTGGACAACGCCGAGATTTGTGGCCCCCAAGGTGAAGTAGGTCCATCCGACGAAAAACCCAGCAGCCCCCAATGCGATGGCGCAGGACAAGAGATCCCTGAAGCGAACGACAAGCACCGAGCAGGCGAGGACCGCCAGTAAGCCAGAGAGCTGCAGCCAGATAATCTGCAATCTAGAGTGCCCCCCCGACCACCAGAATCATTGAAACCATCCAGACAAGCGCGATATAGAGACCGTAGTCTCGGTGCAAACCCGAAGCACTCAGGCTAACAAGATCTGCAGACCTGTTGAATCCCCTGCTGATCAACCCCACAACATCATCGAAGTAGAGACCTCTCTGAGCCACCCGCCCGATGACCCGGAGCCTTCCCTCTATCAGCAATCTGTGAACCTGCGCTCTTCTCCACCAGATCAGAAACGCCCCAATGAAACCGCCATAACCTATCAAGGACGTCACTGAGAAGCTCAGGATCTTTGGCGTCTCCACTGGATCGAACTTCAGGATTCCACCAACCCCTCCCACCACCGTGCTACTGGCAGCTCCCAGCAGTATGCACAGTACCGCCATCGATCCGCATGCAAGAAGCAATGGTAACGGATTTCGGATCTTCTCATCACCACCTCTTGAACGGAATAGATACCAACCTAGTTTGACGAAGGTCAGGATTGTAAACATGTCGACGAGGGACAGAAGGCCAGCAAGCAAGGGATACTCGATCTCAACGGCTTTTGCAATTACCGATTTGCTGTAGAATCCATTGAAGGGGGGAACTCCGGATATAGAGAGGACGCCGATGATATAGAAGGCCGTGAGAAGGACGGGACTTGAGAACTTCGATCTACCTATTGTTCTTAAGTCGCGTGTCCCTGCCGACCACATCACCCAGCCGGCCGAGAGGAAGAGAAGAGATTTGAAAATGCTATGGTTGATCACATGGTATAAGGCCCCCACTGCCCCCAGCGCCAATCCGGTGCCTATTCCGGCTACTATCAGGCCGATCTGTGAAATTGTGGAGAATGCAATCAGACGCTTACCGTCCATCTGAAACAGAGCCAGGAAGACCCCCACGAAGGCGGTTATCAGCCCGAGCGAAACGATGAAGTCGGACCAGACAGATGGCACCTCTTCCAGAAAGAAGAGACATCGAATCATCCCATATATCCCCGTCTTCACCACCACACCAGACAGAAGAGCACTCATCGGCGTCGGGCTCTCAGCATGCGCCCCAGGAAGCCAAACATGCAGAGGCACCACCGCCGAATCGA
>Ga0180432_10001899_pt1 | contig 32153 bp, 27 predicted proteins | sample SS_ome_10_FD_132414 | JGI IMG/M metagenome (GOLD analysis project Ga0180432, IMG submission 132414) | Hypersaline lake sediment archaeal communities from the Salton Sea, California, USA - SS_1_MS_2 metaG | ecosystem: Environmental > Aquatic > Non-marine Saline and Alkaline > Hypersaline >...
ACTTATTCAAAGCAAAAATTTAATCATATTAATTGACATTCATCCCACACTTGGTGTTGATCCCAGGGGGATTTGCGAATTCTTGGAGAGGCAAGGCTTTTCAATATTTCATGAGAAATCGCCATTTTCATCTCCAGTAACCGTATACGGAAATTTGACTTCAATAGTAGCAATTAAGTCATGAGGATTAAAACGGCCTTGACATACCCCCCTCCATTAATCGGCCCAAGTAAAATTGTTTTTATTTCCAGTTTAGTCTTCCAATACCTCTTAGCTTCACATCAAAGACGGGGGCAAGTCCAACACCAGCAACTCTAACTTTGGAAGTGGTACAATAATTGGGGGGAAGGCCAGACAGTGCTTAGTCGATCATGTAAATAATCGCAGAAATTCTGGATGACAATGACAGATAATCGTAGTTCGTCGGCACTTGCTCCGGTCAGTGTTGTTATCCCCTGCTATGATTGCGGCGACACTGTCGAGCGAGCAGTTAAGTCAGTAGCATACCAGACCCGGAGACCGGCAGAGTTAATCCTCGTGCTTGACGGCCCCAACGACAGCCTCCTGAAGACCGTGGAAGCACTCGGAAGCAGGTACGGGGAAGACTGGATTAGTATAGTGGCCCTCGACTCGAATTCGGGGCCGTCGGCAGCGCGCAATGCCGGCTGGGACATAGCTTCGCAGTATTATATCGCGCTCCTTGACGCCGATGACGCATGGCATCCGCGCAAGATTGAGATTCAACTTGATTACATGGAAACACATCCTGAAGTCTCCCTGACCGGACATGGATGCCGTTTGCTGCGAACTACAGAAGCGCCTGCGTCAATCCCCGAGCGGTATCGTGTCAAATATCCTTCTTTTGCGCGTGCGCTATTGTCGAATCCCATCCCAACGCGGTCAGCTATGTTTCGCAGGGATCTGCCCTTCCGTTTTACCACGGAAAATCGTTACTGCAAGGACTACCTGTTATGGGCGCAGATCCTGAGCAGTGGTTACCGTGCCGCCGTTATTGACCTCGAGCTCGCCTACCTTTTCAAGGCTGCTTACGGCGAGGGCGGTATAAGCGGCCATCTTTGGAGACAGGAAAAGAGTGAACTGGATAACTATCGGCGATTATGGCGAGATGCGGTGATTACGTTACCTCTGCTGGTGGCACTCGTATTATGGTCGCTGGCAAAATACGCACGCAGGGTTGCTATTACAAAGTTGCGGAATCTAAGGGCTGAATGACGCCTGCCGACTGTTAGTAATGGGACGATAACAAGAGACTGAGAATGCTGTGAAAAGAATCTCGCCGCTTATAGTTCTTGTCATCGGAGGGACGATAGGTTTACTGGCTGTGATAGGGGGAGCTAATCCCCTGGTCTTTCTGGCGATTACCTTAGTGGTTATATCCCTGATAGTCATAATAAAAAGACCGGTCCTGGGGTTGTATGCATGGATCGTGTTCCTCCCGGTTCAACTGGCGTTCACCCGACCGCTCATCGGCGTTCGATTAGCTATCTCGGATATCTTCATCGGCTGCACTCTGATAGCCCTGCTACTTTTTATACTTGTTTATAAAAAAGCCCTGGTAAGGACCTCGTTGAATATATACATGTTGGCGCTCGTTCTAATATTTATATTGTGTACTCTAATCACCTATTTTTCTCTCGGCTACGTGTCGAGGTATACTCTGCTGAATAAAGATCTGGGTCTATTGATTCTAGTTTTTAGCTTCTTCGCTTTTATGCTCCTGATAGGAAAGGATGTCAAGAGGTTCCATAACTGCATAAACATTCTATTGATATCAGGTTCCGTCGTAAACATAGCTGCAATTTTCATATACTTTTTCAACTTCATCCCGGGTATCTCCATTCCTTCATTTGGCGGAAGACTTGAAGGCTTCTTAGTAGACCCGAATGCCTATGGCGGGTACCTGACAGTCGTTTTTATGATTCAATTGTCCGTACTAATAGCACGGCAAAAAATGTTCTCGCCTTTGCTGATGAAGATTAACAGTTTGCTCTTATTTTTCGGAATTATTCTTACCGAATCACGAAGCGCATGGATTGGCCTCGTATTGGGTCTTGCTGCGCTTCTGTGGTTTTACAGAGCCAGGTTTGGCAGGACAGTGAAAGTACTATTGCCATTTATTATTATGGTTGCTGGGATTTTCGCATTTTTTTATACTCACACGGGTCCGCAAATTCTTAGCAGATTTGAGAGGACATCCACCATCGAGATCAGGTGGCAGCTTATTGAAACGGGGCTCGAGCTATGGAAACATGATCCTGTATTTGGAATCGGAATTGGAGCCTTCCCGGAGCTGTCACCGCTGTATTTTCCCAGGAGTATAATTATCCACAATACATATATATGGTTGCTGGTAGAAACCGGTATCGTCGGGCTTGCCGTGTTCACGTTGCTGCTAGTGCGAGTAGCGAAGAACATCGGTACTGCTATTAAGCAGTTGCCGGAAGAGAGGGGAATCGCAATAGGAATATGCTGTGCCTTTGTTTCCATGCTCGGCTTCATGATCGGCATTGAGGCGTTTTATCAGAGGCATTTGTGGTTGTTATTCGCCTTTTCTGAGATTCTCTATATGATGGCTGTCGCTCGAAAATTAGAAGCAACACAAGCGGGTACAATTGCTTCAAATATATGATGTATTACGTTTATTTCAGGTTTAGAGATTAGATAATGCGCAAAGTGGCCCTGGTCGCCAACACTGACTTCAGCCTGTATAACTTCAGGATGGGCCTGATCCGGGCTCTTCTGGCGAAGGGCTACCAGGTGCACATTGTCTGTCCTGACGGGGAATATATCGAGGCGCTTGTGAAGCAGGGAGTGGAACATCACCCGCTGATTATGGACAGAAAGGGAACAAACCCTGTCAACGAACTGAAAACCGTATGGCGGCTTTACAGGATATTCAGAAAAGAGAAATTTGACGCAGTTCACTGCTATACTATAAAGCCAAACATATACGGAGATATAGCCGCTAAAATGGCCGGAGTTCCCGCTGTCATAAACAGTGTAACGGGTCTGGGATATGTCTTTACGGGCAGTGGCAGGAAGAAGAGGCTTCTGAGAGTACTGGTGGTGGTGCTGTACAAGTTCGCCTTTAAATTCGCCGGCAGGGTGATATTCCTCAATGATGATGACTTCGAACTCTTCCGGAGGTATGGTATATGTGACAGCCGCAGGGGGATAGTGATAAAGAGTGAGGGTATAGACCCGGATAAATACTCGATATCAAACGTCAGCCATGATAGGCTAGACGAGGTGCGCGATGAGCTGGGCCTGTCTGAAGATTGTGGAAAGCTTGTTGTGACCATGATTGCCCGCCTTATCTGGGATAAGGGTGTCAGGGAGTTCGTAGAGGCATCGAGGCTCGTTAAATCGAAACACGCGAATACCCTGTTTCTGCTCGTCGGTCAGATAGATGAAGGGAATCCCGCCGCGGTACCGGAGGAGTATGTGAGGGGAGCGGAAAGGGAAGGGCTGGTTAGATATCTCGGTATGAGAGAAGACGTGCCTGAGATTCTGTCTATTTCCGATATAGTCACACTACCTTCATATTACAGGGAGGGAATACCCAGAGTCATGCTGGAAGCCATGTCAATGTGCAGACCGGTCGTTACCACGAATTCAGTTGGCTGCAAAGAGGTAGTGGAAGTTGGTAAAAATGGTTATTTAGTGCAACCAAAGGATCATGTGGCCCTGGCCTCTGCCATTGAAAAGCTTGTTGTTGATGAACAGCTTAGAATCAAAATGGGTGAATATGGCAGGCATAAGGTACTGAGTGATTTTGAAGAAAGCGGGCTTGGCAGGAGGATATTGCAGATTTACGATGAGCTCCTGTCGCAACGCAGTTAAATAAAGACAGGGGTTCAAGAACCTATATGCATTGCTATCCAGGTACCGCTGCCCGGTTTGAGGAGGGAAGCAAATATCAGATTAAATCAATCTAAGCGAATACCTGCATATGCTGATGAGGCGCTTGAAGCTGATAACCGGGATCAACTTGTCTCGAAGCAAGAGTAGCCCGCATGAAATAGGGTACAATATGGTCAGCTCGAAGATGGGAAGCAGTAAATGAAAGACAGAATAGGGGCCCTTTAACGGGTCTAAGAGTTTGTGAATTGGAGAGATTTGTATGAAGATAGTCATTATCGGGCTTGACAGCGCCTCCTGGAATGTCCTGATGCCGATGATCGAGGCGGGAACTCTGCCGACAATCGGCAGGTATATTAAAATAAAAAGGCAGGATAGCTCACTCTTATATAGAAGAAGGAAATCGTGAATAGGAAGAACATCGTTCTGCTAACAATCGAGTGTCTGCGAAAATCAGAGTGCCAGGTTCCCTCAAACGTGCCGAATCTCCATAATATCGCGAAAAAAAGCATGGTGTACCCGAATTACTATTCGTCCAGCTCATGGACGCCGCCAGCAATTTTCTCACTCTTCACGTCAAAGTATCCTCTCTCCGATGGTGGCAGGGTCAGCATCGGTAAGCGCGACCACACTGTGGCGCAGCTTCTGCGTGAGAGCGGATACTATACAGCTGGCCTTAACTCAATTAGCTGGTTGTCGGAGTTCTTTGGCTTCGACAAGGGTTTCGAGGACTTCTTCCGCATCACTACCGGGGGTAGCATCAGGGCAACAGCCCTCCGGCGTGCCAAAAGAATTGGCATACGGCTGATGCAGAGCCGCTCCGTTATAGGAGACGTATTGAAATACATATTCCTTCTGAAGAAATACTACGAGCCCCAAAGGAATTCCGGCGAGCGGTTCAATGCCAGAGCTCTGAGATGGCTGGATGACCATAGAGGGGATAGGCCGTTCTTCCTCTGGATACATTATCTCGAAACCCACGAACCATACTTCGCGTCAAAACACGGCGGGAACTACACGTTCAGTGAGATGTGGCGGGTGAACATGAGAGCCATGAAGTATATAAAGACTCGCAAGGAGAAATACGCAAGGTTCACCGATGCCGAGAGGGATATGCTGCTGCATTTGTACAGGAGGGACCTGAGGCGGGTAGACAGCAGCGTAGCCAGTCTGCTGGAGGGATTGGATAGCGCCGGTTATCTGGATGACAACACGTACGTCTTCATACTGGGGGATCACGGCCAGCAGTTCTTCGAACATGGTGATTTCGGGCACGGCATATACTTGTACCAGGAGCTATGTAATGTCCCATTCCTTATCTACAACAGAGGTCTCCAGTGCAGAAAGGACGAGCGGCCTGTATCGGGGCTGGACATAGCGCCCACGATTCTGGAACTGGCGGGGGTCGCTTGCCCCCCGCAATTTTGCGGACAGTCTATATTGAACAGCACCGCCACCGGCAGGGATATCATCGTCCAGGAAGGCAGGGATGAAAACAATGATTTCATCATTGATGGAAACAACGCCTATCTGGATGTACGCAAGTACAGGGTTGCCTTAGTGAGGGGCAGGTACAAGTTCATAATGGACTCCCATGCGAAGCATGAGCTCTATGACCTGGAGAGGGACCCGCATGAACAGAACAACCTTGCGGGCACGGAGGTCGCGGTATGCGACGAACTCCGCGTTCAACTGGAACGGCACCTGCGGGAGATACAAAACAGGGACTTTGCTGAAAGAACAAGGAACAGGATTAGTGACGTGAAATCAAAAGGCAGAATATGAAGGCTTTATCCCTACACAAACCGCCTTTTGGCAGACAGCTACATTTTATTAGTTCAAAACCTGATACGGGAAATCCCGGATCAAGATAGCAGGGAAAGACAGCTAAGCTTTGTTGAACAAGTGTTGTAGATTTTACGAGAGAAAATAATGATACATATTGCAACAGTTCATTATAGAACCGATAAGTGGATTGACATACAAATGCGGTATATTGAAAAGCATATAACTGAGCCATATAGAATTTACGCCTGTGTAAGTGGCGTAGAACGGAATTACGCCGATTTATATTATTTCTGCTCTGAGGAAGAAGGGCGTCATGCAGAGAAATTAAACTACCTGGCCAGCGAAATAATAGCTAAATCGAACGACGATGATATATTAATGTTCATAGATGGCGATGCTTTTCCTATCAGTAGTGAATTGGTTCCATTTGTAAGAGAGAAAATAACAAAACATGAATTAGTGGCGATAAGGAGAGACGAAAATAATATAGACATCCAGCCGCATCCGTCATTCTGTGCGACAACAGTTGGTCTCTGGAAGCAAATTCGGGGGGATTGGGGTAAGGGTTATTATTGGGTAAACTCCCGGGGTAAGGAGGTGACTGATGTTGGGGGTAACCTGTTGAAAATTCTCAATGACAACAATATCGATTGGTTTCCTCTAACAAGAACCAATAAGAAAGATTTACATCCTTTATGGTTTGGAATATATGGAAATATGGTTTATCACCACGGAGCCGGCTTCAGACCACCCACGTGCAGCGCAGATACTGCCACCGTCATTGACAGAATTGCGTTCAAAATTAGCCGACAATTCCAGAAACACCGCAGATTAAGACGAGTTGGGGACATAATCATATCAGGCTGGATTCTGCTCAGGTTACCACAGTGGGCGAGGATATACCGTCAAATTTGTACGAACGAACAATTTTATCTCATGTTTCAAACATAAGAGTATTTTCTTAAGGAAGCTCTGAATAATTACCGGCATATGAAGTTATAAGTACAATAAATACTCTGACTGTGCTAAACACAAGCGACGGCCATTTCAGCTAGGTTAGAATCGCTCTTTGATACGCCCGATGTTCCTGATAGTTTAGTCTCAGTAGATTAACACTTATACTTGCTGAGAGATCACTTGAACCTGCTTAAAACTCTACGTACTCTTGATGCAGTTAAGCGTACCTTTCTTATTAGTGCAGCACGCACGGCCATATCTTCCGGGTCTAAGCTTCTGGTTATGAATATCGCTGTCGCGTGGATGCTGTAGTACAGCACAACTATCGGGAGCAGCATCCACGGGTTCGTCTGCGTGTAGCTGCCAAGAAAAAGTCGGGTGAGCAGTATGAGCGCTACGGAAAGAACCAAAGGCTTTAGCAGATTCCTGCTCAAAGGCCAGGCACCGGTCAGTGAATGCACTTTCCAGCATCTAAACAAGTTCCCTGTAGCTATTGCCGCTGCGGAGGCAATAGCAGCCCCCTCGATGCCATAATGGGGGATAAGGGCTATGTTCAGTGCAATATTCAGAACGACGGTAGCAAAAACAGCCCACATCACGAATGCAGATTTACCCATTGCTACCAGAGTCGCGCCATTAGGTCCCATTACACTGCTGAGGATATATCCTAAAGACAGGATCCTCAGTGCATCCGCGGCTGCAATGTAGTCAGCACCAAACAAAGCTTCCAGCGCCGTTTCGGGAAACAGAAAGAAAACGAGGAACAGCGGGAGAGAGGCGGAGAACACCCACTTGCTCATAATGGTGAAGGACCGCCCGACTTCGGGGACAAGGTCCTGCCCGTACAATCTTGACATCACCGGCTGATAGATAAGCAGAACTGCGCTCAGCGGGTAGACAATTAAATGGGACAAGGGAATACTGGCGTTATATAGCCCTACTTCTGCCGTGCTTCTATAAAAACCCAGCATGATTGTATCTGTCCAGCTTATCACCATGTGGAGCATAGCAGCGCCGAGCAGGGGTATTGAGAATAAGAACAGCTCCCTGGCTGCATGGTCGAACTTCGGTACTCTAAATATATTTACCTTCAAAGGCAGACGCACGGCAGCATATATGATTAATAGCAGACAGGTGATAACAAAGGACGACAAGTAAGCATAGAAAACACTGGTGAACGACAGGTTGAGGAGGATCACCACGAGTAGAATCAACAGGAAAAGGCCACTTCTAATGACATCCTGTAAAAATACCCTCGGTTTTATTCGCTCAAACCCTAAAAATATGGAGACGATTACACGTGTCAGGGCCAGGAAGGGAATTGCTGAAGCAATTACCCTCAATGGTATGCCGAGTGCGGGTTCATGGAAGACGCTCTCTGCTAAGATATCTGCGATGAAAAAGAGGACTATGCTCAGTATAACCGCAGTTATTACTGCAAACTGGATGGATGTCCTCATAAACCCCACAATTTTTTCATTTAGATTTTTACTCCTGGCAAAAGCGATGCTCCTGCTGAGCCCACCCTCAAGTCCCAGAGTGCCTATCGTCGAACAAATCATCAACACAGCTACAGTAAGAGAAAATATGCCGTAATCCCCTTCAGTCCAATACCTGGCAACCATGAGCTTGCCGAGAAAGGCGAAGAGAAGTGAAGCCGCCAGGCCTATAGCGGCTATTCCGGTACCTTTGGCGACCTGCTTAATTGAACGATCTACGATGTTCGGCTTTTCTGTCATGGAGTAAGCCTTGATACCCCGGTTATTAGAGCAGTTGTAGGCTTAAAGCAGCCTCAATAAATCTACCATATTCTATCCGAACAATATATAGTCTGAAAAGTATAAAGTAACTAGCACAATTGTAGTCACACTATTAAATGAATTTGAGTCGCGCGAATCAGATTCTCCGGAAATGCTTGCCAAAGTGGGTATTATAAGTTTACTATTTATGGAAGTAGCCAGTAATAGATTCTCATTTTTGATTGAGACGTCGGATAAAGGCGCGCAGCATGTAATTGTGTTATGAATGCAACGATTGTAGTGCTAATGATGTACGCAATGTATCATTCTTCTGCTCTACTTGGTCAAGCATGAATCTCATTGTCAATTTCACTCCGACAGGCATGATCCCCACCAAAAAAATAACGCCCCATGTGCCCATAACAGTTCGGGAGATCGTGGAGGACGTACATGAGGCCGTAGAGATCGGTATAACTATGGTACACATACACGCGCGGGATGAACATACCGGTGAACCGACTTACAAGGCTGATGTATACGAGAAGATAATTGCCGGTATTCGCAAGTTCTCCAGCGATCTGGTAATCTCCGTATCATTGAGCGGCCGCAATTTCAAAGAGTTCGAACAGCGTGCCGAACCTTTGAAACTCGGAGGCGATGTCAAGCCTGACATGGGAAGTCTGACATTAAGCTCGGTGAACTTCAACCGGGAAGCCAGTATTAGTTCCCCTGAAATGATACAGGCGCTTGCTCGGGAAATGAAACACCGTGGCGTCCTGCCCGAATTGGAGGCATTTGATTCAGGTATGGTGAACTACGCTAAGTATCTGGAGCGGAAAGGGCTTCTTGAGCCACCACACTACTTCAACCTGCTCCTCGGCAATATAGCATGCGCACAGGCTGATCTGCTGCACGCTGGCATAATGATACGTGATATACCTCCGAACTCGCTGTGGGGGTTAGCCGGAATTGGCGATGCCCAGTTGACAATGAATTCGATTGCCATCGCCATTGGCGGTGGCGTAAGGGTTGGGCTTGAGGATAACATCTGGTATGACACAGGCCGGAAGCGACTGGCACGGAACGCAGACCTGCTACGCCGTGTCCACAAGCTGGCGGAGTCTAACGAGAGAAAGGTCATGACACCGAGAGAATTAAGGAAGCTTTTAAACCTGGAAGATGGTAATGGTCGGCATGGCCGTGTTTATTCACCGCAGGGTAAATGACGCTTATCGGTTAAATGGCGAAAGCCTCCAATGTTAAATTTGAGTGTCCGCGAGCAGCACATATTTCAGTTGTGGAAGTCATTCTGCTAGAAGCCTTACTTAATAACGCTTCTCTGGCAGCAATTCACGACCGGTGCCTTTATATGCCCTTCTTTATCAGCTTCATCCATGCTCGGCTAGACTCGACTTTTTTGAGAGGAAACTAAATAGCAAAAGCAGATAAAAAAAGACCAAGTTAGGGCAAAAGAGGTAGTGCATATAATCTGATTTACCATGGAGATGAGCCTTTTTCAAGATCACGCAGTAAAAAGAAGAAACACAGGCAAACCAAATTTTATTATTAAGCTGTATGGGCCGAGGAAAAAACGCAGAGATAATTGAATAAGGGACCGCATATATGTTATGAAATGACATGAAGTCGCTTACTTCGAAAAAAGGTTCCCTGTAAATGATACGGCATGTTTAATCAACTCACAGCTTGAATGTAGCAGACAGGAGTATTTCAAAATCGAATTAAAATCGGTATTTCTCGGAATTGCAGTAGTCATCATGTCCTTCGTTGTAGCCTTTGTAGCTACACGCCTGGCGATCCCGGTTTTTAAGCGACGTGGGATAGTGGGCAAAGACGTGCATAAGACAGACCGCCCGGAGGTGCCTGAGATGGGAGGTCTGTTCCTTGTTTCTGGGTTTGCCGCTGGTATTATCTTAGTTATCGCCGCTAACACTTTCTTAAGCCGCTTCCTTTCGATTGACATAGCTACGATTTTTGCCGTCCTTTCTGTAGTGTTAATAGCTACATTGATAGGTACTGTTGACGACCTCATGCGAATACGGCAGTCCATAAAAGCGGTTATCCCGCTTTTTATTGCTCTCCCCCTGATAGCCGTAAGGGCGGGGGATACTGAAATGAACATCCCCTTAATCGGGCAGGTGGACTTCGGTATTATCTATTCTGTTGTTTTTGTTCCAATTGGAGTTGCAGGAGCAGCCAACGCAGTGAACATGCTGGCCGGATTCAATGGAGAGGAAACAGGGGTAGGACTGGTAGCTACGGCATCTCTGGCAGTTATCGCCTACCACAGTCACGAAACGGCCGCGTTTCTAATTTTGCTTGCAGCATTGGGAGCGCTGCTGGCTACCCTGTACTACAACTGGTATCCGGCCAGAGTGTTCATTGGCGATGTGGGCACATTTGCCATAGGCGCGATAATTGCTTCGGCGGTGATTGTTGGTAACTTCGAGGTTGCCGGGCTGATAATCATGATTCCCTACTTCCTGGACTTCTTTATCAAGGCAAGGAATCGCTTCCCAAGTACAGTTGGAAGATATGCGGCTCTATGTGTTGAGGGAAAGCTTTACTGCCCGAAATCAGGAGCGAAAGGCTTGGGACAGTTAGTTGCGAAAATTGCGGGGGGCATGAGCGAGAGGAACATTACACTGTCCTTAATGGGACTTGAAGCAATATTTGGAGGAATAGCAATCTGGATTTTCTGGTAAACCAAGATTGAGGGGGAAATATGGAAAACGAGATCGATCTACGGCAGTACATTCGTGTCCTGATCAGGTGGTGGAAGCTGATTGTGAGTATTACGGTGATAGCTGTGATCGTAGCAGTATTGGTCAGCTTCACTTCGGCAGCCGTCTACGAAGCGGAAGCCACTGTCATCATCACTGGAACTCGGGCCGAGATAGTCTTTGAGCCTAAGTACAGAACCTACTCATTACAAGAAGACAAAGAGCTTAGGGAGACGGTGGTTACCCTGGTGAAATCCAGCAGTGTGGCCGCTGAAACTATTGAAAAACTGGGGGATCAGCTTGAGCCTGAAGGCCAGAGCATACGCAATATACTAAGTAAAGTAACAGTAAACACCAGCGGTGATCTCATTGGTATTAAAGTGAAATCTACTGATCCTGAGGAAGCAGCCGCTATCGCCAATGCCTGGGCGGAGTCTTATGTGAGATATATCAATGCTCTCTATGCTGACATTCCCCAGTCACCGGAAGAACTGCAGGTTCAGGCAAGCGTTGCGCTGGCCGACTATGTAGAGAGACAGCGTGAATGGGAAAGCTTCCTGGGTAATAATACTATCGATGAGCTAACCCGGCAAATCGCCGACAAAGAGCTGCTTTGTACCCTGAAATCTCTGCAAGATCAAATTGAGGCTGGCTCGTTGTCTTCAACGGCCGCTGCGGCTAACAGTCTAGCCTTGATACTCCTGCAGACTGGGGCCTATGCGACCTTGCCCGCTCAACTTCAGGTGGCCCTGGACACACTACCTGGACTCGACGCCAGCACAGCCGGACAATTGCATGATATTGACGCTCTGATTTCTAATCTGGAATCTAGATCGGGGGGACAATCGGGACATACTGTTGAGGAGTTAAGGCAGGACATACTCCGATTGCAAGGGGAGTTGGAGCAACAAAGTGCCAGAGAAAGGGAACTAAAGAGTTCGAGGGATATTGCCTGGCAGACATATACCACTCTTGCCAACAAAGTAGCTGAGGTTGAAGTAGCCTCCCAGGCGCAGGATGTAGTAACTCGGGTTGCTGTATCCGCTATAGTGCCCGAGAATAGCATTGCTTCACATAAAGTGACGAACATTGGTATTGCCTTAGTGCTGGGATTGATCGTAGGCATATTTGGTGCCTTTGCCATTGACTACTTCAAGAATACCAAGACAGGGCCAAAGGCGGAGAAGAACGAGGTGATCGAGGAAAAAAACGGGGCCCTGAACGATAAAAAGACAGGGGAAACCGGGAGCAAAGAAGAATAGGGCATAATTTCAGATATTGAGCACCCGGAACGTTATATCGATTCTATGATAACATGTGTGAGAGTAGCCAGCTGAAAAAGTCCGAGTGGGATATCGCGAGATTTATTTGCCGCGAAAAACGGGAGTCCTTTTTTCCTTTCGGGCATTGACTGCTTCCTGGTAATCCTCGGTGTTGATCAATACAGATTGGACGTCCACCGCCTCTTCCAAGCAGGCCTTGATGTCCCTTTGTTGAAAGCTTCTGTTAATAAGCTGCTTACCCATCCCCACAGCCAGGGGCGCCTTCTGTGCCATCTTTACCGCTATCCTGAGCACCTCCTCGTCGAAGGTTTCACGCGGGAAAGTACCGTTAAGCAGCCCCCACTCCGCAGCACGCTTTGCGGGTATAGGGTCTCCGCTTAAAATGAACTCCTTGGCTCTTGCCAGACCGATCAACCAGGGAAGCCGTACGGTTCCCCCGGAATCGGGAATGATGCCGAAGTTTATCTCCGGCAAGGCGAGCGTTGCATCATCCACCGCGTATCTCATATCACAACATAACGCAAGCTCGACACCACCGCCAAGCGCCGTACCGTTTAAGGCTGCTATTGTGAGCTTCTGAATGTCCTCAAGCTCGTTGAAAACCCTATTCCAATACTGCCTTTGCCTTATGCGGAAGGTCTCGGCCGTTAATGTTCCCAGGATTCCCATGTCAGCCCCGGCGCAGAAATACCTGCCCTCGCCTTTCAGCAGTATGACGCGCACTTCATTATCGACCGTGATTTCCTGGAGCACCTCCCACATCCCGTCCAGCATTTCAAAGGTTATCGCGTTGAGTTTGTCGGGACGGTTGAGCTTTATAATGCCTACGCACTCCGACTTCTCATAGACTATTTTTTGTAGCTCCATCACGTCGCCTTTCGATCCTCCCCCTAGAATGTCTCTCTTTCCCTGTCGACAAAATCCGGATAGAACGTATAGTTCTCCTGGGGTTTGGCCTGTTTCAGGCCTGCATAGGTGGCCTTGGCCATCGTAATGTTCCCCCGCTTCCGGTACAGGGCAACGAGCTTTTCCGCTTCCACAGCCTCTAGGTGCTTATCCAGGTCTTCACCTGTCAGCCCCAGCTTCCCCATCATCTCTTCCCGCTCCATGTAGAGGGCGGGATGCTGACAGTAGAAATCTGCTAAAGCCTCCATGATTTTATCTTTCGCTTCCGGGCCAGTGATACTGCTGCGTGTAACCGGGCTCCTGCTCGCGCTGCGCAGGGCCAGATAGTCCTTTAACCAGAGCCTCCAGACCAGGTGCTGCATGAGCTCGTTGGCCCCCGCGCCTATTTCGATGAGCTTGGAGTCCCGCATCAGCCTTTCAACGGGGTAGTTCCGCATGTACCCGTCCCCGCCGTGGCACTGAACGGCATCCAGCACGGTTTGCATCAGTGATTGAGTGGCAAAGACCTTGGCTATGGTGGAGCCCAGAGGAACATCAATGCCCAGGTCCATCTTATGGGCCGAATAGAAGACTAATAGACCAATCAACTCAGTCCTGGTCACCATATCTCCACACATTGTTTGAACGCCGGGTATGTCGGCCAGCGTCTGGTTGAAGGCCACACGCCGGGTCACATAGTCTGCGGTGGCTGAAATGGCTGCCCTGGATGTCCCGACAGCGCCGGCCGCAACCCCGAGCCTTTCGATATTCAGGGCATCGGTAAGGACTTTCCAGCCCTCGCCCTCGTTCAAGATACGGTTCTCTTCGGGGATACGCACGTTGTCAAAGTCCAGCACAGCGTGTCTGGATCCGAAACGTCCCGTTGGGTCATGTATAGCCTCCACCGTAAATCCCGGAGTCCCTTTTTCCACCACGAAGGCGCTCAGATGCCGGTGATTCTTACGGTCTTCGGGAGCATCGCTGGTCTTGCAGTAGACCACGTACAGGTTGGCAATACCGCCGAGGGTGATAAACCGCTTTTTACCGTTGATTACGTATTCACCACCTTGAAGCACAGCCGTTGTTTGAATGTTAGCCGCATCGGAGCCCATAAAAGGTTCGGTAATAACGATTGCGGCGAAGAGCTCGCCGGTGGCCAGTTTGGGAAGCCACCTTCTTTTTTGCTCCCCGGTTCCAAACCTGACGATGGGAGAATATCCGTAGATGGTCGTCTCATAGAAGTCCACGGCGACGGGCGCCCCCCGGGCGATTTCCTCCAATACGATGCAGAAACCGGTGGTGCTGCCGATCCCCTTTCCCATGCCGCCGTATTCTTCAGGGATAAAAGCCCCGTACCAGCCCTTCCTGCCCATTTCCTCAAACCAGTTCCAGGGGAATTTCTTTGTCCTCTCGATTTCATTAATATCTCGACTTATTACGTTGTCCGAAAAATCCGCCACTTCATCAGCCAGCTTCCTTTCTGCTTCATTCCACCACAAGTATTTTTCTCCTGTGTACATGACTACTCTCCTGATAAAATCATTCTCCAGCTTTTAAACGCCAGTCCTGCATTCGACAAGATTTCCACGGGATAGGTCGAAGTATCCGCTTCAACACAGCCTGGAGCATCGGCTCCAGGCTACCCTGCAGGGGCAAAGTCTACATTGTCACGCCGCCGTCTACCACAAGCGTCTGGCCAGTCACGTAGTTAGAGGCTGAAGACGCAAGGAATACCGCAACTCCTTGTATTTCTTCTCTCGCCCCTAACCTTTTCATGTGAATGGCATTCATTAATTGAGGCTGGCGATTCTCCACAAGATACTTCGACATCTTGGTACTGAAATACCCCGGAGCTATTGCGTTTACAGAGATATTATATTTACACCATTTGCGAGCGAGATCGCGTGTAAACGCTACGACAGCTCCTTTGGCGGCGCTGTAAGGTATAGTATCGGATAGCTCGGGGTCCACAGATCGCAAACCGGATATCGAAGCTATATTGATTATCTTGCCATGACCCTGTTTAATCATTTGCCTACCTGCTTCCTGGCTACAGAGAAAAGTGCCTGTCGCATTAACAGCCAGGGTTTTATTCCATGTTTCGAGTGTTACATCTTCCGGTGGAGTCTCCCAGATGAAACCCGCGTTGTTGATCAGAATATCTACTCGCCCGAATTCAGCAATAGTCATTTCAACCAGGTTTTTGACCCCGTCAGGATCGGTCACATCACATCCGACAGCGAGACTGCGAACTCCGATCTCTCGTATGGCCTTGGCTGCCTCCTCGCACGGCTCAAGCTTTCTGGCGCAGAGGACGACATCCGCGCCGGCCTCTGCCAGCCCTTCAGCCATCCAGAAACCCAGCCCTCTGGACCCGCCGGTTACAATAGCGACTTTTCCTTCCAGTTTAAAAAGGTCAATGACATTCATCCGCAACGCCTTTCATATTGCATGATAACCCTGAAAAAAGTACTACAACGCTGCTACCTTGTCAATTCAACTTTCGATTGATTTATTGCGTTTGGTGAACTTACTGCTCTCCATCGGGTCCGGCGTTCGATGCTACCAGGGATGCTTATATAAACAGTATTATTGCCATACAAATTCAAAGGAGCCGTTTATGATTAATGTCGGCAGGTGCCATCAGGACACAAGCCAGAGTAATTACTACTCAGAAGACAGCTAATTTTACGACTCACATCGCTATTCTCGATAATAACTCTACACAGATCGCTCAAGCTGAACGTTCTCTACCTAATACCAGGTTAGCATGACGTGAGATTTAGAAGCAAGTGGTTCTGGAGCATCCCATAACCAGCCCTGTTTCCAGTATCTGTAACAGTATCGCTATTCTGGAGTAGCCCTCTAAAAAGATTCCTTTTTTCAACATCTATTTCGCCTAACTCAGAGACTGTTCCCCAGTCCCTAACCCCAGTATGACCAGGATTGCGTGGCCGCAATACGCCTTACATTTACCGAGTCAGATTACCAGATATTGAGCTAACGACGAGAGTGGTTGATTGCTATATAGCTCAAGACTAACTATAGTGCTGGTGACGAACCACTGCGCGTGCATGATGCAATTACAGAATTAGAATTGGTAATGAGGTTGGTGGAGATAGAGGAGAACTACTTGCTCTGTTTTTCCATCTGTTGTTGCCTTCCCAACTTCTTTTCCTTTTGCCACTGAATGAAGAGGCTGACAGCAGTGGCCTGCCCCCATAAAGGATACCACCTTTAAGTTAGAGCCACTGGACGTTGGACTTGGTGGTGCGTACCACAATCTGATTCTTGCAGGTATTCTGCAGCTATGTTTATAATAAACACAGGCAATATATTTTAAAACAACTTACAATTAAGAGAGGGGATTAGTGGAAAAGAAGATGGCTTTCCGCCCTATACTTGCACTCTTTCTAATCCTGATGTTATTTGGCTTGTATATCACCTATGGCTGGGCATTTGTCGAAGATGGGCAAGCGATAAGGCTATCAGAAACACCTCCCCCTCTTACCACTGAGGAGACTGTCGATCTGTCAGGTGTTATCGATGGGGACTGCGTGGTGCAGGAGGACATACAGCAGAGTTCTTTTGCTGGAATATTGGGTATTTATATTCCCAGCGGCACTACGGCGCTTACCACAGGCGGAGAATGTCTGCTGGAGATAACGATAGAGGAGATATGCTACGGCTTCCCAGAACCACAAAATGTAGTGGGCTGTGTTTATGACTATAAACCAGATGGTGCCACCTTCAATCCTCCGATCGAGATAACTATAAGCTATGACCCTGGCCTGATTGCAGAAGATGTTACCGAGGAAGATCTGGTTATCGCATATTACGATGTATCAAAGGGCCAGTGGGTAGAGCTCCCCTCGACCGTAAACACGGTAAATCACACGGTAGCAGCTGAGGTAAGCAGTTTTACCTACTTCGTTGTATATGCCTCTACTCCTGAGCCTACCCCCATAGGGTATCGCGATATCCTTCTCAATCAGGGCTGGAACCTTGTCGGTCTGCCGCTGGTTCCCATTGACCCAGATATCGATGTTATCCTCGCCGGAATAACGGATAACGTTACCATAGTCTGGGGTTACGACAACAGCAGGCCGGGCAATCCCTGGACATCCTGGGTACCTGGCTGGGGCGGCGATCTCACTGAAATGGTAGACTGCATGGGCTACTGGATCAAGATGAGCACCGCGGATACACTCAGGGTCTATGGCTACCCGGGGGTGACACCCGGGGGAGACACCCGGGGGAGACAGGGATATATCGCTAAACCAGGACTGGAATCTCATGAGCCTGCCGCTGGTGCCTGACAGCCCTAATGTCGAGTCGGGCATCTCCGGATTTACCGGCGACGTTACCATAGTCTGGGGCTACGATAACAGCAGGCCGGGCAATCCCTGGACATCCTGGGTACCTGGCTGGGGCGGCGATCTCACTGAAATGGTGGACTGCATGGGCTACTGGGTGAAGACGATGGATGCTGGCATACTTACTGTTTCGGGCGTCTCCGGCCTGGAATACGAGTAAGACCTGTAGAAATGTGGAAACAAATTGGATTAGCGAATAACGGCCAGACGGCGGCATATCCGGGTAGCTGCCCCAGATAAACTTTCCTTTAAAAGATGCAGGGTGTGCTAACGGGAACCGGAGGGCATACTGTTAGCACACCCAATCGCCACTCGTTTTGCGCTCTTAATCCCTCATCCGCCGGTATTGGTGGTCAAGTTCCAATTGGCTTCAACATTGCCCTTCGCTTTTCCGGTCCCAGGGTCTATCTCCGTGTATTTCCACTCGATCCTGCCGTAGCTGAACGAAACCTCCTCAAGCGGTAGCGCTTCACCGCTCTCCACAGATCCACTGGGGCTGACCGAGCTTACTATTACGTCAGACAGCGTGTATTCCATAAACCGCAATCTATCACCCGTTGCATAACAAAGCTCAAGAATCACTTCAGGTATGTACGTGCCACTGCAGCAGTAGAGTGCCAGTTTGGGCGAAGTCTTGTCCAATTGCTTAACGACCGTAAAGCTCTGGTGTTCGCTTCGCCCGGCGATCCTTGAACTACCCGAGCTTATCGAACCGGCCGCCGGTTGGGAAATGCTGTGACTGTAAGAGAGGCCATCAATCCAGCCCTCATGCTCCTCGTCTGTCGATTCTCCAGGCAGACCATCGATATACAGGAATATCTCGTACCCGGCCCCCATGTCCTGCGCCAGGTCCGGCGCGGGGTAAGGCTCCGTACCGGGCAGCGTCGCGGCTACGGAAGTCGTGGGTGTTGCCTCGCCGGGCTCCTCTGTTGCCGGGCTGGCACAGGAGAGCGCAAGTGCCAGCGCGATGACCCCTACCACAAGAAGAAGGGCATTCTTTGAGGATAGTCTCTTAAACGGTTGTTTTGCCATTTCGACACCTCCGTGCTAATACCGATTTTGAGTGTATCCAGCAATATGTAACAATCGCTTACCACTGCATATATCACCCCCTTCGACCGTATATGCATACAAACCGAGCTGACGCTTGCTTCGCATATTAAGCCATCTCACTGTATTATCCCGTCGCCAGTACAAGCTCTACCCCTTGCGTTCTATCACCAATCTTTGAAGTCTCGCCACAAGTCAGAGGGCTTCTCGTAAATGAATCCCTCCCAGTACTGCTTCAGATTGGGGTCAACCTCTGTATCCTGCCAGGTATAGACTTCCCCGCATGTCGTTTCCAGAGCCGCCGCGGAGCCCTCTCCGCTATATATGAGCAACCACGCGTGATTGCAGTCGGCGTAACTTTCCCCGGACATTTCGAGGTTGCCAGCCACAATTAAAGAAATGATTCCCTTACGGGCGAGTATTTCCCAGATGTCTGCCGCCATATCGTCACATTCGTTCTGTCCGAGTATGTAGTCGTGAGATCGAATATACAAGGCATTAACAGCGACTATTTCAACGTATAATTGCGGAGCACGCCCCTCCCAGTCCAGATTCCAGTACTGGCAGGCATCGCCCAGATTCTCGATAGGGATGTTATGGATCGCCCCGGATGATTCCGTGGTCGTAGTCGGGACTGAACTACCTGCTCCGCTGCAAGAAATTAAAGTCGCTGCTGCCAGCAATGATATTAGAATAAGCCTCACTCCAGCCTCCATCCAGCAAGTAGTATGAAGGACGCTCGCTTTATGGAAAAGCACTTCGGTTTTTTAAAGGAGCAGCAGACCCTGGTGCTTTGCTACATCAGCCGCACGATCGCTCTTCCAAAGAGCGGACCTATAACGCGACGCATAGCGGCTAGGAGAGGCGCGGGAAACTGGGCGGCGAGGTCTCGGGAGTAGTCGTCGAGAGTCTTATTCTGGTAGTTGAGAAGTGCCTGCGACTCGCTCGTGTCGTACCAGTCCAGGGCAAAAGGCTCCTCGGCAAACTTGTGCCGTGGTGGTAAGGGCAGGCCAAATGTTCTCAGAGCGACGTCCACCAGGTCTTTGTACCGTATCCGCTGGCTGGGCCCGCCGCTAATCATCAGAGTCCTGCCCTTTACTTTGTCGAAGTATTTCACCGAGTTGACAATGGCAAGGGTCGCATCATCCGGATGACAGAATTCCACCCGGTTCTCGAGCGGGACGATGAACATCTGGTACTTCATGTCACTGTAGCTGATCTTCTGGTAGGGGACTGACGTCAAACGCAGGATCACGTAGTCGAGTCCCGACTCTCTAATCAGCTCTTCAGCTTCGACCTTGGTCCTGGCGTAGACGGATGCAGGATTGCACTGGTCCCTGTCCGGATGAAGGCAATCCGTGGCATCAGGGGTTGGACCAAACACCGCGGCCGATGAGATATATACGAAGGGAATGCTCACGCCCCTGTCTCTGATGAGGTCTACGATGGTCCGGGTACCACCCACATTGATCCTGCTCGCCAATTCAGGGTTCCGCTCGGTCATCGGCTCTACCATAGCCGCCAGGTGGACTACCGCATCCACTCCCTCCACTGTTCGTTTGACCGAATCGGGCTGTGTAATGTCACCCCACATAATCTCCACCGCTGTATCCAGGCCCTTGATCTTCTTCCGATGCAGCAGCACGCGTAACTCAGCCCCGTCCCTGAGGAATGCTTCGCAAATGACGGGCCCGAAATGGCCGGTCGCACCTGTTACCAGTACACGCATCTCATTATTCCTTTGCTACGCCCGAATAAGGGCCCTGGCTGCGAAGCTGCCACTTCTCGTTTGATATTACCTTGTGAAATGTATACTACTGCTCCAGGTCCATGCCAACCGATTGTAAGACAATGTCTCCGGTTGCGTCGTGCTATCGGCATCTAAAACTTTACTTCTTAGATTTAAACTGTCATGGGTCAGGGCGATACGATAGTCCGCACAATTGCTGTGTGCTAGCTACCTGCCATTGTTTTCTTCACCTCAGCCCAGTCAATCACAAGCGTAGGAAAGATGCCATCCACAGGAATGTTCAGCTCCGGGGAATACGCATCTATTATCGCCTGCTCTGAGGGCGCTTCCCAAAGGCAAGCTATCTTCCCAGCGCCCGGGGCAAGCCAGCTAGCGATGCAGTAGGTATCTTCGGTGAAGCTGTCCACTATCGCCTTCATAACACCCGGCTGGCTTTCACTTTTAGCTGTCCTGGGGTCATAGCTGTGAAGCATAAGATACTGTGCCACTTCGATCACCTCCCTTCTCTGGTTGATGTCCCAATTACTGCTATCTTCTGGCTGGTTATCCAGAGGTAACAACCGCCATACACTAACGAGAATGCCTGGATGAGCGTACTACCCAGCTAGTCCGGGGACAGGATCGGTGCCCTTTGTCGATTAGTGCACTGTTTCTAGACTGAGGTTTGCTCCTCACAGGGAACAGGACTATCAATCGTGAAACCAGTGCGATCCACGGGATGTTCATGCACAACGGGTTTATACCACCGGGTACTCAGGATGTCAATAGATACACCGGAGTTGCATCTTAAGAGCGCTGAAATAGTCGGGGCGCTTGTAGGCTTGTGTGGGGAACAAACAGGAAAATATCAGCAGTTGATAGGCGGTGGCAGACACTGAAATAGCTTCAAAGACGATGGTGAAAATGACGTGTACTTAGAAGCGTATGCTGTGTCTGAAGATACGGTTCGTGCTGCATATAAATCCATTCGGGCATACTAAAGTCGCCGGCCGGTTTCGAAGCCCTCGACCACGGCATCACGGATAAGCCGGGGCTCAAGGGAATCGCCTATGACGTATACGTTGTTAAATCTTTCCTTCAGGGCGGGAACCAGGTCAGAGTTCGACCGGGCGCCAGTAGCGAGTACGTAAGTATCGGCAACTAGATTTCTCAGCTCTCCCGCCTCTGTTCTTATAGTGAGCCCATCGCGGCCGAAGCTTTCATACTTCACCCCGGTAAGCAGCTCCACGCCCTTTCTGCCAAGCTCGTCAAGAAGACGCATCTGCACAATGACCCCTGCCTTGGTGAGCACCTGGGGGCCTCTGCGGACTACTGTGACCTTCTTCCCTTGATCGGCAAGGAAATTAGCGGTCTCGCAGCCAACAATTTCAGCGCCGATAATTACCACCGTATTTCCAACAACCGGTTTTCCGGTTAATACATCCAGGGCAGATACAAATTTAGCCCGGTCCAGGCCGGGTATGTCAGGGATGATCTGTGTTGTACCCGCTGCCCATACTACTGACTCAGGTTTCGCGGCAGCGATGTTACCTAATGTAGCCTCTTTGCCGAGTTCGACCCTTACGCCTAGTTTGGACAACTGTGTCACGAAGTAGTCTGCCAGGACAGAGATCGCTTCCTTGTGCGGGGGTGCGGCGGCTGGTATCAGTTGCCCACCTAGACGGGGGCTTTTCTCCATTAGAGTCACGTCATGGCCCCTGAGCCTGGCTACACGTGCAGCTTCCATTCCCGCTGGCCCTCCGCCTACTACAACAACGCGTTTCGGGGTAGAAACCTGTCTTATACTACAGTCGCTCTCTCTGCCGGTTGCCGGGTTGACCGAACATTTGAGATCGCCGGTGCCGGGGCTGGTGGGATCCATCACCGTTTGGACGACAGCCTGGATGCTGCCCTCGACACACTCCCAGCAACCTATGCACGGTACAATGTCTTCGAGTCTGCCTTCTGCGGCTTTCTTTGGCAAGTAGGGATCGGCGATAAGCGCTCTTCCCATGGCTATCATATCCGCTATCCCTTCTCTCAGGGCCCACTCTCCAAGCTCGGGATATATGCGTCCCACCGCGATTACCGGTACATTTACATTGCTTTTTACCTCGGATGCGCCGGTAAGGTGGAACCCCGGCATTCCGGGGCAGAGGGTTATGAATTGGAGGCCGTAGCCGTGTCCGGAAACGTGAACCGCGTTCACGCCTGCCTCTTCTGCCCATCTTGATACCTGCACAGCCTGAGTATAGTCAAGTCGCGGCTCAACACCGTACTCGGCCCCATCTATCCGGCACCACAGTGGATAATCAGTACCCGCTTCCGCTCGGCACGCCCGGATCACTTCCAGCAGGAACCGGGCCCGATTCTCCAGGGTGCCGCCGTACTGATCCTGGCGCTGGTTGACGGATGGAGACAGGAACTGAGCAAGCAGGTGCTCGTGCCCCCCGTGAATTTCCACACCGTCAAAACCGGCGTCCCTTGCACGAACTGCTGCACTGGCGAACATCTCCACGAGCTCCGCTATTTCCATTATTGAGAGCTCTCTGACTTGTTCGCCGAGAGGTGAGATTGATGCCGACGGTCCCATCGGCTGATGGCCTCCGATGGCCGAGTGAGTGACCCCACCTCCGTGTTCAAGCTGGATGGCAGCGCACGCCCCGCCTCGCTTGATCGCCTCGGCCAGTTCAGCGAGCCCTTTAAGATATTTGTTGTCGTCGATGCTGATCTGACCGAGCGTTACCTTTCCTCGCGGGTAATCCACAGACGCTATTTCCACGATAATAAGGCCTACACCACCCCTGGCTCGCTCCGCGTAGTAGTCCACAAGCCTGGAGGTCACGAAACCGTCTCCGGAGCCGAAGTTTGTGTCCATTGCCGGCATGACCAGGCGATTCTTCAGTGCCATGGTGCCGATTTTCGTGGGTTCGAATAGCTTTTGCAATCTCATCTTAAGACTCCTAACTCAACTTCTGTATCTGCCTTCTAAGCGGTAAGGCGCACGCCCGAAATGTGCCGCAAATCTAGCTTTGGAGGCATTGCAATATTCGGAGGCAGTTGAAGTGAATCAAATGCCTTGAACAAGAACATACTGAGTCCGCTGACTTAAGAAAAAAGATAAGGGCTGTCGAATTGCAGACATATCCTCTAAAAGGTTTAAACAATGGTTTCCAGTCGTTTGGATAAACGCTTACCCAGAGATACAATCGCCAGGGTGGGTGGCACTCCGAATGCGTCGGGTATGACGCTGGTATCGCAGCAGTAAAGGTTCTTGACCGATGTTTCCAGATTGGAGTCCACCAGCTCGCCAACCCTGACAGTTGCGGACGAATGGCCAATAATTACACCCGACTGGTCGATATTGTAGGGGTCACACCCCGCTTTGATCAGGATCTTTTCGGCAGCTGCCGCACCCCACTCCAGCCTGGATATGTCCCTCTTTGTGCGCGGTTTGCTGACCCTGCCATCCAGGAAGATTTGCCCGTCGAGTTCGTCAGCTATCTTAATGTCCACCCCTATCGCCTTCCCCCAGCGAAGAAGGGCGTTGCCCGGCTTCCGGGGCTTCTCCTGAAGCCTCTGAAGAGACCAGTACATTCTGGGGCCGCTTAAATTGTTGAATACAATCCCATGTTCCTCATCATGGTAGCCGACTGAGAACAGCATGTCGCGCATGCCGCCCTTGCCTTCTTTAAGATAACCGAAGACCATGATCGCCGGGTCTCCCGTGAACCACCTCCCGGCGTCGTCGAATCCCGACCTCTTCATGATGCGGGCTGTGCCAATGCCGCCGGCGGCGCATACAACTACTTTGCTGTTGATTTCATATTCCTGGCCGTTGCTGCCTCTGGCTCTCACCCCTCCCGCCACACCATCTTCGATTATAATATCTCTGACTGTCGCCCTGGGCAGCAAGACAGCCCCGTTCCTTTTCGCCTCTTCAGCGAATACCATTCCCGTCCACTTGGCGCCTGTAGGGCAGCCATACGGGCACATGGGACAGTTGGGCTTACACTTGTCCGGGTCAATAAACTTATCCAGTACTTCCCAGGGGTAGCCAAGCTCCTGCGCTGCTGACAATAGTTGCTTAGCCCCCTCGCCAATAAAATCATCGGGGACCTTGTTGACCCAACAGTCCTTTCTTGCTTCAGCCAACTCCTCGGTGAGATCTATACCGTACTGCTGCCACCTCGCTGTATTCGGCATAAAGGCTGAGCCTGCGTATATCAAAGTCCCCCCGCCGAAGCCCTTGCCCTGGACTATCCAATCGCCCTCTATGGTTCTGTACAAGAAACCATACTTTTCCATATACCGCAGGGGGGCTAAAAGTGTGCCGTAGAACCTCTTGCTGTACGCGCCTTTTTCTATGAGGATTACCCTTTTCCCCTTTTTGGACAATTCTCTGGCTATTGTACAGCCCCCGGGGCCGGCACCGGCTACTACAATATCTGTGTCCAGTTTTCTCATATTCCGTCCAATGGACCTATGTGCTCACTCCCTGCTCAGGTTATCCCCGGAATGCCATGCCAGTTCCGGCTTGCCCGGTTTAGCCTTAAGCAAGTTTTTCTTTTGCGAAGAGAGCTGCTCCCAGCGCCCCTACAAACTGGGGATCAAAATCCGGTGTTTTAATATCAACCTTCATATGGTTTCTCATTCCTTCAACAAGCCGTCTATTTTTTGCACATCCACCTGTCATGACGACGTCTTCCGCTATATCAAGCATCCCCGCTATAGCGGCTAACCTGCGTACTATCGAATCGTGAACACCGGCCACTATATCAACAAGCTCTTGCCCTTCATTGACCAGTGTTATAACTTCAGATTCGGCGAATACGCAGCACTGGGACGAAATCTTGGCAGGATTCCCAGATTGAAAAGCCAGCGATGCGAGGTCTTCCAGCCTCAATTCCAGGGCCTCCGCTACGAGCTCAAGGAACCTTCCCGTTCCCGCCGCACACTTATCGTTCGAATTGTAGTCTACAACCTTCCCTGCTTCGTTAATACTGAGTGCTCTGCTATTTTGACCGCCTACGTCAATCACGGTCCTTACCGAGGGGATGAGCCATTGAGCCCCTTTGGCGAGGCACGGCAGTTCACCCATATCCGTGTTGGCAAAGGGGACCCTTTTCCTGCCCCAGCCGGTACTGACCGAGAAATCCACATCTCCTGAAGATAGACCAGCCGTTGAAAGCGCTCTATCCAGGAGATCCTTCGCTACTTGCTCAGGCACTGCCCTAATACTACTAACCTCTGAGGATACTATCGAGCCATCTCTCATTAGAACTACTTTGGCGGCTAAAGTGCCGAAATCACATCCTGCGATAATCATTGAACTCCCCCTGAATTGCTATCTATTCTGGTTGGATATTGCTTCTTCTGCGAAAAGGCTTGCTCCTATAGCTCCCACAATTTGAGGATCCACGGCAAGTTTCTCTGCACTCACCTCCAGCATTTCTTCTAAGTCCTTGACCACACTGATGTTCTTTGCGACTCCACCTGTTATACAAATGTCCTTTTCAATGCCGACCCTTTTCACGAGAGATTGTACCCTTTCTGCCATCGCGTGATTGATGCCAGCCGCTATGTCAGCCGAATCTTTATGCTCATAAACATAGTGCAGAACCTCGGATTCGGCGAAAATACTACACATGTTAGTTATCGAGACTCGTTGTTCGGAGTTGAGTGCTTGAGGCCCGAGGTCTTCAATGCCTACTCTCAGCACCCTAGCCATAAGTTCGAGGAACCTTCCTGTTCCTGCGGCGCACTTATCATTCATAACGAAGTTCACAAGTTTCCCGTTTTCATCGACCCTGATGACCTTGCAGTCCTGGCCACCAACATCGATTACAGTCCTTACTGAAGGGATAAGCCACTGAGCCCCTTTGCCGTGGCAGGATATCTCTGAGATGTTGCTATTGGCAAAGGGGATCCTTTCCCTGCCGTAGCCGGTGCTGACGCAGTGCTCAATGTCTTGATAGGTCAGGCCGGCTTCTGAAAGTGCCTTTTCCATGACATCGCTTGCTGACTGCTCGGGTCTGGGTCTGACCCTGATAATCTCAGAGGATATTATCGACCCATTGCGCATAATCACAGCCTCGGCGCTCAAAGAACCTACATCGCAACCGGCAACAATCATGATACCTCCTCACGCTATCGTCGAGACGAACTCCTCGATCTTATCCTTCAGAGCTGATATTGGGGTGATCCTTCTATCCAGTATGTCTGCTTCAAATCGGAATGATGGAATTCCCAACTCGCTCTTAAGTTTGTCTTTAAGCAGCCTGTAACTTCCCCATGCTTGCCTGCATGCCAGGTGACCGGAAAATATGGCACAGTCTGCTTTTAGTTCACGGGCCAGGAAGATCATATCTTCAGCCCAGCCGTAAGGGGCATCCCACGCCCCCTTCATTTGTCTGGTCATAGGCATATTGAAACATCTCTCGCCTAAACCATCGAGCATTGTGTCGATGGTTGATGTATCTATCAGCTTTTCTGGAAAATATCCGAAATGATCTTGAAGGAAAATCACCCCTACGTCCTCCAGCCAGTTCCATACTTCCATATCATAGTATATGCCACTATATACCCAAAGGCTCCTGACCCGCTGGTTGGGGAAAGCCCCCTCGCCCTTTTCCACCAACTCCTTTGCAGTATCGTGAGCTATCTGGAAGAAGGTCACAGTCTCCTCGCGCCCCGCCCAGACGTATTTCATTAATTGAACCATCACACCATATAAGTTCGGAAGAGGGAAGGGAACTGCCTTTTTCATCTCCTGTATTTCAAGCATAAGCTCGGTCGCCCGATTTGCGTTTTCGACGACTTCTCGAAGTTTATCATAGTCCATTTTCTGCCCGATTATCTCCTCCAGACGCGATACCATCCTTCTAAATTCCCTTTGGTAGTACGCCAGCCCGCGTTCGTCGTGGTAGTAAGGCGCATCGAGGTTGAGGAGCGGAATACCCCATGTCTTGGCCATATATTCATGTATCTTTGCATTAGCATCACAGCTTCCCGGTCCCGCATTAACTATTACATCTGGCTGTAGCTCCCTCCCGTCGAGGATCATGCCAACGGTAGGCCGGTGGCCTGAGCACAAAGTCTCGGGAAGGCCTGCCTCTATTGCCGCATCGAAGAATCGGTCACCACCTATCGCCATCATTGGAACGATGCCGGCCGCCTCGGTACACATTGGGGCCACATCCATGGCATGGAGCAGTTCCGGCGGGAAGTTGAAAGCGCGGAATACGACTTTCTTCCCTTCGGCCCGCTTCTTAACGAGTTCATTGAAGGCAATAGCGAATATCTTCAGTCCTGCCAGTGACATTTTCATGAATTTGGGACTGACAAATCCCTTAAGCATGCTTCCTGTATCCGGCGGCAGAGATCTCGCTAACTCTTGAAGAGCTTCGTAATCTTCAGGCAATGCGCTAACACCTTCAAGCAGAGCCGCTACTTCTTCCCAGACTGTTGGTTTCCTATCCATTTCTCTCACCTTCTAGTCTTTCGATGAATGCCTGAACCCGAGTACGAATTCGACCCATGTCAGCTAGCGGGCCATATTCTCTTTCCAGTCTCAGGGCGAAGATGCCTTCCTCTTCCAGATCCTTCTCTAACATTGCATTGTCGACTCCGTGAAGGTCGCAGTATTTTATAGTCTGTAAAATGACGCCATCGACATCTGCCTTCCTTGCAGCGTCCTTCACAAAATCGAACCTTGTGGGGTACTCTCCGTACATACGCGGACAGGGGATATGATGGTAATAACGGGCAGTGATATTGTTCAGAGGATCGCCTGTTTCCTCATCGAGGTCCCAGAACAGCCTGGCCCCGAAACACTGCGAGTCAGCGACCACCAGGCCACCAGTGTCCTCAATGAGCTCTACAAGGGCTGGATCATCATTTACGCTACCCACTATCATCATCCTGGCTCTATAGTCAGAGATGCCTTCTCTGCCGCTGATTTCATCGAGCAGTTGCTTCAGCATTTGATTGTACCTGTCTCTGGGCATTGAAACACCTGCCACGACGATTTTCAGTGTTTCTGCGCCTGTAATCGGAGGGGATTTCCTTGTCCTGAGCTCATATAATTGCTTCAGGAGACTGCGTGTTTCGTTGTAGACGCTTATGGCTTTTGTCAGGCTTTCGTCTGTGACTTCAACCCCGAAAGACTCTTCGAGATGTTCCTTAAAGGCGGTAACTTCTTCCCTGTACCACTGCAGCCCGTCCTCCGTTAACACATGGGGGACAGGGATCATATGCATGAACGAAGGGGTCTTTTCTTGAGCCCTCCAGTTATCATATGCACGGCGTGTGTGATCACATCCGTTTGTAAAAACCACTCCGTCAAGGAAGTCGTACTCACCAGTCAAAGCCAGTTCCAGAACACTGCGAGCGAAGCTGCAGTGGGCAATCCTTGAGAGGTAGGCATCAGCTATTGCTGTTCCGACACAGCCAGTTCCTCGCAGCCTGAGCGGGAGAATACCAGCGGCGTAAATGATTTCTTCGGGCATGTAGGTGCACGTGTATCCTACTATCTTTCCGCCCTCCTTCTTCCAACTCTCGACAAACGGGTTAGAAAGCGTTTCAGCCAGTTGGGATAGCTCTTCCGATACCTTCATTCTGTCTCACCTCCGAACTTCACTCTGTTTCAAATATATTCCTGCTATCTGTGTTTCGCTCAGCAATCTGACGCAATTAAGAGTTACTTGCCAGCCTGCCTGCCCTCTCATGAAGCACTGAAAGTTAAAGCTGGCAATACCGCTCTGTTTTATTACAGGCGTTACGGCTCCCGTTAACGCTGTAGAGGGCTCAAGCCCTTAAGCCCCTTGAATCATATGTGCTTCTTACTAGTGGTAAGATAAAAGGCCTTCAACTTGCAAGGATAATCAAGGCCAGCATAGTTCATGAAAAGACGACGGTTCGAAGTTCAGACAAGGGCTTCTAATCGCTTGGATAAACGTTTTGCCAGTGCCACAATTGCTAATATAGGCGGCGCCCCAAAGCCCTCGGGAAAGACACTGCTGTCACAGCAATAAAGGTTCTTAATCGATGTTTCGAGGTTCGTGTCAACGACTTTTCCAACGGGGGCTGATCCTGCCGGATGGGGCAGGAACAGGGGGGAGAGATAAATATTACCTGCGTCACAGCCTGATTTAGAAAGAATCTTTTTTAATTTATCACGACTGTACTCTGCTCTCTCCAGGTCACGCTTTGTAAAACGCTTACTTACTTTACCTTCCTGTAGAAATACCTGGCCATCGGGCTCATCGGCTATCTTTGCCCACGCTCCCATTGCTTTCCCGTAGCGGAACGCATTCATCAGGCCTTTGAGTTTCTGGTCCTTGACCATCTGCATACGCCATTCCCATTTGGGTCCGCCTATATTTCCGAAGAAAACCCCGTTTTCCTTCTCGTGATAACCTACCGAGAATACGAGTTCCTCCATACTGCCTTTGCCGTCCTTCAGAAACCCGTAGGCTTGAATCGAAGGATCGCCAATAAACGTATTCCCGGCATCCTCTATTCCGGACCTCTTCAGTATTCGAGCGGAGCCAAGCGCACCGGCACTGCAGACGGTTACCTTGCCCCTAATCTCATATTCCTGGCCGTCTTTTCCCCGGGCGCGGAACCCCCCGGCTGTTCCCTCCTCCACAATGGCGTTATTAACCTTTAACTCGGTAAGTAGTGTGGCGCCATTTTGTACCGCTTCGTCTGCAAACACGATGCCGCTCCATTTAGCGCCTTCATCACACCCCATAAGACAATCATAGCAACGCTTACAGTTTTTTAGATCGATAAATTTGTTGATTCTCTCCCATTTCTGGCCGATTTCATCGGCTGCTGCCATCATGCGCTTTGTTGCAGGGCCAACATAGGATTCTGGTGCCTGGTGAACCCAGCAGTCCTCTTTGGATTCAGGAATCTCCGCAGTAATGTCTATTCCGTATTTCTTCCAGTCATCGGGATCGGGATCAACGGATGTACCAGCGGAAAGTAAGCTTGAGCCACCGACGCCGACGCCCTGTAGATACATTACCCCTTCTGTAGTGTATGTCATGCCCCACTTTTCCATGTTTCTAAACAGAGCGAGGTGGCCGGTTGCCTTTTGTCTGTAAACTCCTTTTTCTATCAGGATCACGCTCTTTCCGCTTTTCGATAATTCCTTGGCTATAGTAGTACCTGCGGGCCCGGACCCCGCTATCACAACATCTGCTTCTAATTTCTTAACATTATTCGCCATTGACTCGCCTCCCTATATGGAGATATTAGCTGGACTTGGGAGCCTCAGATATACATATGACACTACATTGTACAGCTCGTAATGATATAACACTCGAAGACTGCAGATATACCACGTTAATGAAAGGATGTTGTGCTTCTCTTGAGCCTATTCTACCGATCAAGGTAAAATAATACCTGGTTTCGGTTTCAGCATTGTATCATTGTTAATATTTCTTGGCAAATACACTTCCAATGTTGACGCCTTGATTAGAAATCAGGGTAACGCTTTTCAACTCCATGGTTCGTTTTTGAACCTGATGCCCCCTGATCTCTCAGTGCAGTCTGGGTGTCGCCTTTGGGGTGGTTTCATTTAGCTTCGAGCTGGCTACGGATTAGCTTGGGTTGGTGAGCCATTTCATACAAAAGGTGAAACATCTACCGTCTCGGTGGGTGGGCGGTCAGTAAGCATCGGAATAGTGTAAATCACCTTCACTCGGGAGTCTCCCACTTCAATCTTCTGCACGAAGGACTTAAGGAAAGCCTTCTGTTCCACTATAGACGACTCTTTGAGCAGCGTGCTTAAGTCCTCTACATAAGCTCTAACGACCTGGGAACTCATTCGATATTTCTGTAGTGTAGCGCCTGTTCAGACTCTGCTCTGGCCTGCTGCAGCCCTCCTTTTTCTGGAACAGCGCCTTTATTTTTGGTGCAAGCTCCCCCCGCCTCATCTATGTAATCCTTTATGGGGGCAGGGCATAGGGGCTTCTGCTATCCCGTAGCGGTGGCTGGCGTGAGCCCCGCTGGCCGCCATTGCATAATTTGCCCACTATTTTCAATTAAGACAACAACTTGTGCATTCTGTTCAATCAGGTTTCCTGGCGAGACCCGGTGAGAGTGAGAGCGGGGTGTATCCGGAGATTGGCTGGAAGAACCACTAAACAGCGGTAGACGCTGGATGGCCAAACCTCGGGACAAACACTGGACAACGCCGGAATCCTTGTTCGGAACGTTTGGCCAGGCAGCGTGCCTTGTCCGCATGCGGCCCTCGGCAAAGTGGTACCATTTTCTCAGCCTCCAACAGCCAGAAAGGGCTATTCACTTTGGATATAAGGCATGCTAGTGTTCGCAAGAGATTGTGATGCCGGTATCTCTGTTGTCTTGTAGTAAATACGAAGGACGTAGTGGCAAGACGAGGTGAAAGGAGGTGAGTCAATGCGAAACAAACCTCGCCCGACTGGAAGGGATATCACCCCGTGCGAAGAGGAGGAGGGAAAACCGAGACGTAGGGAAGAGCTTTTCAGAGCGCTTACGGAAAATATTCTGGACGTTATTGTCCTTGGCGGAGATGGAAACATCCGCTACAGAAGCCCGTTATTCGACCACATGTTTGGCGAAGGTCCAAGGGGTATGCATCCTTTCGAGCTTGTTCACCCGGACGACAGGCAAATAGCAGGTCAAGCCCTTTCTCAATTGATGCACAATCCCCATGACCCTGTCCATAT
>Ga0180432_10001900_pt1 | contig 32151 bp, 23 predicted proteins | sample SS_ome_10_FD_132414 | JGI IMG/M metagenome (GOLD analysis project Ga0180432, IMG submission 132414) | Hypersaline lake sediment archaeal communities from the Salton Sea, California, USA - SS_1_MS_2 metaG | ecosystem: Environmental > Aquatic > Non-marine Saline and Alkaline > Hypersaline >...
TATTTCCTCATGAGAGGAAAATCGTTCTTCAACATATTCAAACCTAAGAAAATCTTTTGACAAGATCATAAAGACTCACCGTAAAAAGGCAAATGTGCTTCTATCTGTGAGTTGTATAGGGTAGATGTGGCAAAAGAACCAAAGTACAGCGTCCTGGACTCAATCGTGATCCCCGATAAAGTACGGGATAATTGGGCAAAAATTCTCGATTTGATAGCCAACATCATGAATGTTCCGGTCGCCCTTGTGATGAGAGTTCACGAGACGGAGATCGAGGTATTTGTAAAGAGCAGCAACGTGGAGAACGTATATGAGGAGGGGGAAACGGCGCAGCTGGACACCGGCCTCTACTGCGAGACGGTGATGGATACACAAAAGGAACTGCTTGTTCCGAATGCCCTGAAAGACCCCAAGTGGAATAAAAATCCAGATATCGAACTGGGGCTGATCTCATATTTAGGACTGCCCTTGCTGTGGCCCACTGGCCAGATATTCGGAACCATCTGTGTTCTGGATAGAGTGGAGAATCCCTACTCCGACCTGTTCAGGGAGCTTCTGGAAAAATTCCGCGACGCCGTTCAAATAAACCTTGAAATTATTTATAACCAGAAGCTGCTCCAACAGGAGATAGCGGAGCGTAAGATTGCGGAAGAGGAACGGGACCGACTGATCAGCGAACTTACCAGCGCTCTCTCCAAGGTCAAGAAGCTCTCCGGATTGCTTCCCATCTGCGCCAGCTGCAAAAAGATAAGGAATGACGAAGGGTATTGGAATCAGGTAGAGGAATTTATCAGTGAGCGCTCCGAGGCGGAGTTTACCCATAGCTTCTGTCCAGATTGCGTCGAAAAGCTGTATTCGGATAAATCCAAGGAGTAGGGGTGATTGGGATAAAGCATCTGGATAGGGAAATAGGGAGATATCTCACTCTCGGCATATTCTATTTTTTGAGTTCATAAGTGATTCATGGTGATGGTTTCAACTTATTAATAGCCTTCTTCACAAACATTCCTTAAAAACCATCGACAATCAAGGAAATATTGAAACTGCTCCAGGAAAAGCGGGAAGAAATCCTCGCCGTCGCGAACAGCCACGTTAATATTTCAAGGACTACATCCTCTAAAAAGTAGTAACGTTATAGACTTCTCCCGTAGCTTCGTCCTATTCGTCTCCTACACCCCCTTGGACCGCCTGCCCGACTGGATGTGACCACGCCCCGGTCTACGGCAGCCCCTCCTCCTCGGCGATGTTGATCGCCTCGATGCAGACCTCCAGCGCCTTCTGGAGATTTTCCTCGGAGATGTTCTCCGGGTTGTCCAGCGGGGAATGCCACATCGTGAAGAGGCGATATTCATCCATGCCGAAGAGACACGCGGAGCTGCCCCCGGCCTTGACCTGGGGATAGGAGTCGGTAGCGCCGAAGCTGATGGTCACCGGCTCCAGGGGTATTTCCGCCATATCCCCGGCCCGGCGGATGAAGTCTACCGCCTTCGGGGAATAGGCGATGCCGCTGTTTCGCTCCTTCTCGATGACTGCGAGCTCCCCCGCCCCCACCGTCTCCATGTTGATATTGACCGCATGCTTCATGAGCTCGGGGTTCTTTTCGGCGAAGTGATGGGAGCCGTAGCACCCGGACTCCTCGCTGCCGAAGGAGACGAGCATCACCTCGGTGTGCTGCGCGGGATGTTTGGCCAGGTGATCGGCGATGCCTCCCAGCACCGCCACGGCGGAGAGGTTGTCGTTGGCGCCCAGGTTTTGTTCCCCGGAGACCACCTTCGAGCGGTAGAAGACCGCGACGAAAAAGCCGAGGACGCACAGGGGATAGAGAACGTCGTACCAGCCGACGGGGGGAGGAAAGCCGGAGAAGAGGCCCGTGAAGACCGCCCGGAGTATCCCCGCCGGGAGCACTAGGGCGAATCCCACCACGGCGAGCATCTCGATGATGTGGACGTATCCCTTGTACGGCGGGGAGAGGATGGGCATCATGTCCGGGGAGTCGTGATGGCCCGAAAAGATGAGGGTCTGTTTCTTCTCGCCTGTGGGCGCGATAACGCCGATGACGTTCTGGGTCGTCCCCTTCTTGAACATCCAGTCGATGGCCTTGTTCCCGATCTTCTTGGTCAACAGAAACAGCACCAGGGTGCCTGCGGTGAGGAGCGCGCTGAGGGCGGGGACCCAGGGATATATCAAAACCACTGCCAGGAACATGCCTACCATGAGATTGGCGAACCCGGGGATGTAGTCCAGGCGGCAGGGAAGCTCCTCGATGGAGACCTTCACCCCGCGCCGTGTCAGGTCCCGGGCGATGTGTCCCGCCGCGGCGGCCTCCCCCTCGCTTCCCGAGGTGCGGTAGCCGATGTTTTCTATGATGTCGTCAATAATCGTTCGAAGCGCCATTATCCACCTCCGACACATGAATATGAGTAGGATACAAAAAGATATTGCCGATTTGACTATGGCAGAAAAACCGAATCCTGTCAAGAAACGGGAGAAAAACGGGGGTCGTCGGAAAGGCTTTGACTTTCGCATCGCGTACGGGTAGGATGGGCGGGACGGCGCGGAGCCACATACTAAATTAACCTCGAGCGGTGGAGGCGGCGATGCATCGAAACGAAGCGAGGAAGACGGACACCCCCGTGGGCATGGGAGAGATAATCCTCTATAACCTCTCGGGTAGTGTCTGCAACCTCTACGACACGGTGCTCTACGCCTGGGTGGCCTATTTCTACATACCCCCCGAGGGACTGGGGAGGGTCCAGTATCTCCCCCTGGGGGCGATGGGGCTGATCCTCTTCGGGGGAAGAATCCTCGACGCCGTGACCGATCCCCTCATCGGCTATCTCAGCGACCGCACAAAGAGCCGGTGGGGGCGGCGGAAACCTTACCTCTTTCTCTCATACCCGATCCTGCTGGTATCGTTCCTCTTCATCTGGCGGCCGCCGGTCCAGGGCGTTGATCCCGTGAACATCCTGTTCCTGGTCGTCGTCCTCTTTTTCTACTACGTGTCGTACACCGGCGTGCTGATCCCCTGGTTCGCCCTGCTGCCGGAGATGAGCCGGGACAACACCGAGCGGGTCAAGATCGCCGCGGTGGGAGTCGCCATCGGGGTGGTGCTGAGCCTCGCCGCCGGGGGGCTTTCCGGGCCGATCTTCTCCCGGCTCGGGGCGTTCCAGATGGCCCTGGTGTTCGGTCTGCTGGGCTTCGTCCTGAGCGAGATCGGCTTCTTCGGGGTGAAAGAGCGCTGCGGCGCTGAGACACCCGATGAAAAGACCCCCGGTTTCTTCACCACCCTTTCTCAGATGTTCGGAGACAAACAGGTGCTCTCGTTCGCCGTGATGATCACCTTCGTCCAGCTTACCTACCAGCTTCTGATGATGAACGTCCCCTACCTGACCACCCTCATCCTGGGGCTGGACGAGGGGAGCTCGTCGATCATCCTGGGGGAGGTGATCGGGCTGATGGCCCTCACGGTGCCGCTGTGGTATCTGCTGTTGGACCGGTTCCCGAAGCGTCACGTCTTCCGGGGGCTGATCGTCACGATGATCATAGGATTCATCCTCAGCTTCTTCATCGGGCGATACCCGATCGGATCGCCGCTCGTCCAGGCGATGATCGTCATCCCCATCGCCGCCATTCCCATGGGCGGGATGTTCACGGCGGTGCTGGGTATCATCTCGGACCTCACCGATTACGACGAGCTGAAGTCCGGCAGGCGCCGGGAGGCGATCTATTTCGGCATCTACGGCATCGTCCGGAAGACCGGCTGGGCATTTTCCTCGCTGATACTCACCGGCGTGTTCGCCCTGTTCGGCTACAGCCCGGACAACCCCCTGGGGGTCAGGATGATCTTCCTGGTCTGCGCGTGCTCGTGCCTCCTGGGCCTTCTCGCATTCATCCCTTATTACATCGGGGACAGCAGCGATGAGACCCGGCGGATCCTCGCCCGGAGGGAGGCCGAAGGGCGTGCCGAAAAGCTTTGACAAGTGACACGAAATTGTTCACTATACACCTACGATATATATCCGGTATTTTCCGATAACAGCCAAACCCGCCCCGGAGGAGACCATGAACGCATCGAAACAGACGCTTCCCGCCACCGACAGGCCGGTGACATTTGTCGAGATGATTCTCTACAACATGGCCGGCTTCAGCTTCAACGTCTATGACACGATCCTCTACACCTGGCTCGCCTACTTCTACCTGCCGCCGGAAGGCTCGGAGCGCACGGCCTTCATCCCCCTGGCGGCCCTGGGCATCATTATGGCCGGCGGCCGGGTGTTGGACGCGGTGACCGACCCCTTGGTGGGGTACTGGTCCGACCACACCAACTCCAGGTGGGGGCGCAGAAAACCCTTCATCTTCGTCTGCAGCCCGATCCTGTTTCTGGCGTTCATCATGGTATGGAAGCCGCCGGTGGCCGATACCAGCGTCATCAATGCCGTGTTCCTGGCGGTGATGCTCTTTTTCTACTACATCGCCTACACCGGCATGCTGATCCCCTGGTTCGCCGTGCTGCCGGAGATGAGCTCGGAAAACACCGTCAGGACGAAGATCGCCTCCATCGGCGTGGCCATCGGCATCATGGGGGCCCTGTTGGGTGGGGGGCTTTCTGGCCCACTGTTTGAATCTCACGGGGCGTTTAAAATGGCCCTGGTGTTGGGGCTGGCCGGCCTGATCGCCGGAGAATTGACGCTTTTCGGCATCCACCAGCGTCACGAGATTGATCACAGCCAGGAGACACCGAAGTTTCTCACCGTGGTCAAGCAGGTCTTCGCGGATCGGCAGGTGCTTTCGTTTGCGATCATGATCATGATGGTGCAGCTCACCTACCAGCTGATGTTCATGAACGTCCCGTACCTGACCACCGAGGTGCTGGGCAAGGACGAGGGCATGGCCTCGATGCTGATGGCCGAGGTTATTATACTCGTCGCCCTGTCTATGCCGCTCTGGTACTGGCTGTTTGCGAAGTTTCCGAAGCGGAACGTCTTTCGGGGGGTGATCATAACCATGATGATCGGATTCATCCTCTGCTTTTTCATTGGTGCTTTTCCGATTTCCATCGATCTCCTCGTGCTGGCCATGCTGGTGTTCCCGGTGGCGGCCATCCCCATCGGCGGGATGTTCCTGGGATCGCTCATCATCATCGCGGACCTCACCGATTACGACGAGCTGAAGACCGGCACACGCCAGGAGGCGATCTACTACGGTATCTATGGCATCGTCCGCAAGACCGGCTGGGCCCTCTGTTCCCTGATCCTCACCGGCGTCTTCGCCTGGCTGGGTTACAGCGCCGAGAATCCGTTGGGGATTCGGGCCATCTGGATGGTGTGTGCGCTGTCGTGTCTGATCGGACTGCTCGCGTTTATCCCCTACAAGCTGGGGGATTCCCAGGAGGAGACGAAGAAAATCATGGGGCTCTAATACCCTTGGGAAAGAAGTGAACCGGAACGACCGGCCGGGGAGGTGAATTCCCCGGCCGGTTTTTTGCGTTTTCGGGAATTCCTTTCTTGTGAAACGTCCGGCGGCCTGCTACAATCGGCGGCGTAATATATATGAGTATAGTATCAGGAGGATATATTTGGAAACCCAATCCTGTTCGAAGCGTATTGTGCGTCCGGTGGCGGTGTTGTTCCTGATTGCGGCCCTTGCCTTTTTCGGATTTAACAACGCCTCCCGGATCTCGAACCAAAGTCTTTTTCACATCATTGCGGTGGTGTGCGGCGTGGTCCATATGATATGCGTGGTCTTCAGCGCCGCCATTATATATCCCGTGGCGTACCGACGGGGGGCGAGCCCAAGGGAGCGGATTCTCGGATCGCTCTTCGTCCCCGTCGCCTGGATGATCAAGGAGTTCATTGTCGTCTCAGGGGTGTATACTTTCTTCGAAACCCTCTATTACATCCTGAATCCGGTAAACGTGTTTCTCCTCTCGCTGGCGCTGTTGCAGATGGGCATCTGTGAGCTCTTCGGTCGGCGGAGGCGTAAGCGCCGGGGTGAGGACATCCGGGTGTTTGCGGTGCCGGCGGCCCTGGCCGTTGTGGTGGCCCTGGGGCTTCTCATCTTCCTCTTTCGGGGCCTCGGCGTATATTCATTCTACGTCTTCCAGGAGGGATATAAGGCGATCTTCGGCTTTGGAGTCGGGGTGTAAGGGAGTTGTTCATTCGATTTTATGAGGTAGATACCATGACACGGGATAACGAGTCTTCATTTTTTAGAAAACCGATCACCCGACGCCAGGCCCTCAAAGTGATGGGGGCGGCATCGGCGGCGGGATTGATGGGGGCCGGCATGCCCGGCGTTCTGAACGCCCAGACCGGCGAAAAACGGCCGAACATCGTATTCATCCTCAGCGATGATCACCGCTGGGATCACCTGGGCATCTTGGGCCACCCCTTCCTCGAGACGCCGAACATGGACCGTCTCGCCGCCGAAGGGGTGCTGTTCGAAAACGCCTTTGTGACCACATCGCTCTGCAGTCCCTCCCGGGCCAGCTTCATCACCGGCACCTACGCCCATACCCACGGGGTCAAAAACAACATCACCCCCTGGAACAACGACAACGTCACCTTTATGGAGCTGTTGAAAAACGTCGGCTACGACACCGCCTTCATCGGCAAGTGGCACATGCCCGGAAACATGCCAAACCTTCGGGGGGTGGACGAGTTCATCACCTTCACCATCCAGGGCGGCCAGGGAAGATACTTCAACTGCCCCCTCATCGTCAACGGTGTGGAGGAGCCGTCCAAAAAGCCCTATATCACCGAGGAGCTGACGGACCGGGCGATCGAATATATCACGATGGACCGGGAGAATCCCTTCTGCCTGATGCTCTCCCACAAGGCGGTGCACCACAAGTTCCTGCCGCCCCCGGAGTATGCCGACCGCTACAGCGATGTGGAGGTGGACTACCCGGACGAGATGAATCCCCTGCTGCTTTTCAAGTCCCAGACCCACTTTGCCGGCGTATTCGGTTCGGTGGACCTGCAGTACAAAAATTACTGCGAGACCATCTATGCAATGGACGAGCAGATCGGCAGGGTGCTGGACACCCTGGACGAGATGGGCGTCGCCGATGACACGGTGGTGATCTACGCCGGGGACAACGGCTTTTTCTGGGGCGAGCACGACACGATCGGCAAGCGATGGGCCTACGAGGAGTCGATACGGATACCGTTTATCGTCCGCTATCCCCGGGGGGTGACCGATGGCGGGTGGAGCGCCTCCGGCATGGTCCTGAACGTCGATGTGGCGCCGACGATCCTCGAGTTGGTGGGTGTGGACGTGCCCGACCATATGGAGGGGGAGAGCTTCAAGCCCTCTTTGACAAACCCCGACATCCCGGGGAGGGAAGCCTGGCTCTACGAGTATTTCAAGGATTATCCCTATCGATATCCACAGCACTACGCCGTCAGGACCGATACCCACAAGTATGTCCTGTATGACGGCCGGTGGAAACCGGAGATTTTCGATCTGAAGAACGATCCGAAGGAGATGAACAACCTCTACGGCACGCCGGAGGGGGAGGAGCTGCTGCCTCTGCTGGAGGCGCGGCTCAACGGTTTTCTTGAGCAGTACGGCCTGATGTGACGAACGAAGCACTCCGGACGCTTTTGTGATCGGGGGAGGGCGTACGCCCTCCCCCGGTTTTTTCATGTATTCCAGGGCATCGGATTTCCGATGTCGTGAGACGATGTGTGGGGCATACGGGCATTACGGGAAACTTGCCCCTTGTCAAACGTTCGGCAACCTGCTACAATCGACGACGAATCATATATATACAATGTTTATAGTATCAGGAGGATACATATGGACACTCAACCCTTTTCGAAGCGGATTGTTCGTCCCTTAGCGGTGTTGTTTCTGATTGCGGCCCTGACGTTCATCGGATTCAACTCCGCCTCCCGGATCTCCAACGAGGGCCTTTTTCACATCGTCGCGGTGGTGTGCGGCGTGGTACACATGATCTGCGTGGTCTTCAGCACCGCCATCATATATCCCGTGGCGTACCGGCGGGGCGCCGGTCCGGGGGAGCGGATTCTCGGGTCGCTCTTCGTCCCCGTTGCCTGGATCGTCAAGGAATTCATTGTCGTCACCGGGGTCTATACCCTTTTCGAATCCCTCTATTACATCCTGAATCCGGTGAATATCTTCATCCTGACCCTGGCGCTTCTGCAGATGGGTATCTGTGAGCTCTTCGGCAGGAGAAGGAGAAAGCGCCAAGGCGAGGACATCCGCGTGTTCGCGGTGCCGGCGGCCCTGGCCATCGTGGTGGCCCTGGGGATTTTTTCCTTCCTGCTCTGGGGCATCGGGGTCTACTCGTTCTACGCCTTCCAAGAGGGTTACAAGGCTATCTTCGGCTTTGGGGTCGGGGTGTAGGGAAGATTCGTTCATACGATTTGCGAGGTATATATCATGACACGTGATAAAGATAAATTCTTTTTTGAAAAGCCGATCACCCGGCGCCAGGCCCTCAAGGTGATGGGGGCGGCATCGGCGGCGGGGCTGATGGGGGCCGGCATGCCCGGCGTTCTGAACGCCCAGACCGGTGGTAAACAACCGAATATCGTTTTCATCCTCAGCGACGATCATCGCTGGGACCACCTGAGCATTTTGAACCATCCCTTCGTGGAGACGCCGAACATGGATCGCCTCGCCGCCGAGGGGATCCTGTTCGAAAACGCCTTCGTGACCACGTCGCTGTGCAGCCCCTCCCGGGCCAGCTTCGTGACCGGCACCTATGCCCACACCCACGGGGTCAAGAACAACATCACCCCCTGGAACAACGACAATGTCACCTTCATGGAGCTCTTGAAATACGCCGGCTACGACACCGCCTTCATCGGCAAGTGGCACATGCCCGGGGGGCTGCCGGACCTCAGGGGTGTGGATGAATTCGTCACCTTCACCGTCCAGGGCGGCCAGGGAAAATACTTCGACTGCCCCCTCATCGTCAACGGCGTGGAGGAGCCGTCCCGAAAGCCCTACATCACCGAGGAGCTGACGGATCGGGCCCTGGAGTTCATGAGCAGCGATCGGGACAACCCCTTCTGCCTGGTGCTCTCCCACAAGGCGGTGCATCACCAGTATCTGCCGCCCCCGGAGTATGCCGATCGCTACAGCGATGTGGACGTTGACTACCCCGACGAGATGAACCCCCTGGTGCTGTTCGAGGCCCAAAACCACCTCTTCGGGGCCTTCGGCACGGTGGACATACACTACAAGAACTACTGCGAGGCCCTCTATGCCATGGATGAGCAGATCGGTAGGGTGCTCGATACCCTGGACGAGATGGGCGTCGCCGACGACACGGTGGTGATCTATACCAGCGACAACGGGTATTTCTGGGGCGAGCACGGCCAGATCGACAAGCGATGGGCCTACGAGGAGTCGATGCGGATACCGTTTATCGTTCGCTATCCGAGAGGCATGACCGACGCCGGACGAAACGTCGCCGGTATGATTTTAAACGTGGACGTGGCGCCGACGCTGCTGAACCTGGCAGGGATCGACGTGCCCGCTCACATGGAGGGGGAGAGCTTCAAACCCTACCTCACCAATCCATACAGCCTGGGCAGGGAGGCCTGGCTCTACGAGTATTTCAAGGATTATCCCTACAGGTACCCGCCGCACTACGCCGTCAGGACCGATGCCCACAAGTATATTCTATATGACGGCCGGAAGAAACCGGAGATATTCGATCTGAATAACGATCCGAAGGAGATGAACAACCTCTACGGCACACCGGAGGGAGATGAGCTGCTGCCTCTTTTGGAGGCGCGACTCAACGGCTTTTTGATCGACTACGGTCTGATGTGACGAGCGATCGATAATAGAGTCCCATGACCGGGGGAGGGCACGCGCCAACCCCCCGGTTTTCTATTTTCACTCCTGTTTTCTTTTGTTATGGCCATGATATTTCAATGGACATGCGAATAGGTTTATGAGACAATAACAAAATGATTACTATTGCTGTTTTGTACTAGCGTGATGGAGGATGCATGGACGAAGACAGGCTGATGAAAAACACGGCGATTCGTACGATGCTTCTGGGCGTTCGGGAGATCGTGGGCCAGAACGGCTTGAAGACAATTATCAACCGCGCCGGCATCAAGATAGACGCGGATAACCTGCCGCCGAACAACATGGATGAGAGCAGCGTAAAGATCAGCGATTGCGCGAAATACGAAAACGCCATCAGGGATATCTACGGCGACAAGGGTGCCCGGGCCATCCTCTTCAACGTGGGCGTCGCCCAGGCCCTGGCGGGCATCGAGGAAAACAAGGACCTGGCCGAGGCCACCCTCAAGGCGTTTGAGGGGATGGAAAACACCGAGCGCATCCGCATTGTCCTGACCACCGCGGCGACGGGGGTCTCCGAACAGATCGGGACGGAGATTGTTGTGAGCGAGGATGGCGATGCGTTTCTATACGAAGACAAGGTCTGCAACCACTGCTTCGGAATGAGCGTTGATCATCCTATCTGTCATATGGCCCGGGGATTCGTCTATGCGCTGACGCGCTGGGCGACTCAAACCGACGATTATGAGGCGGTCCAAACGGCATGCGCCGGCATGGGCGATGCATCCTGTATCATCCGGGTGAACCGCAAGGCCGTGTAGAAAGGGTACCATAGGTACACCGAACATCAGAATAGACATATCAACACTGAAACGCCCCGGATTGATTCATATCCGGGGCGTCGCTCGTTGTTCTGTTCGAGGCGCTCACCCCCGCTTACGGGTGCACCATAATCTTGATCGCTTTCCCGGACTCATAGAGATCAAATATTTCCGGGGAGTCGTCCAGGGATATGTGGTGCGAGACGAGGGAATCCAGCTCCAGCTTCGGCAGGAGGTTGATCGTCCGGGGGAAGGCGTAGGGCGAAAAAAAGACGCCTTTGATGGTCAGCTCCTTGGTGTACATGATAAATGGGCTCACCGGGATGGTAAGATCCATGGGATAGACCGAAAACCAGAAGAGGGTGGATTTCATGCCGGTGATCGCCATGGCCTGGACCGCCGCGTCGGGGTTACCCGACGCCTCAATGACCACGTCAAACGCCCGGTTGTTCGTCACCTCGAAGGCCCGTGCCATCAGGTCTTCTTTCGTCGGGTCCACCGTCACATCCGCTCCCAGCTTCTCGGCCAGATTCCGCTTCTTCTTATCCGGCTCGGATATCAGCACGAAGGCGGCCCCGGCCCGGACGGCGAGCTGCAGGAGAATCAGGCCGATGGGGCCGGCGCCGGTAATGGCCACGCTCATCCCCGGCGTGATCCCGGCCATGTCGATGCAGTGAAGGCACACGCTCACCGGCTCCGCGAAGGCGGCGTCGTCGAATCCGATTCCGTCCGGCACAACGAAGACCTGCTGGCGGTCTGCCACCACGAATTCGGACATGCCGCCGTTGGGTTTCCACAGCTCGGCGAGCCGCTCGCAGTAGTGCTGCTGGCCGGTACGACAGCGGTAGCAGTCTCCGCAATACCTCACGGGATTCGTCGTGACCACGTCTCCGATGGCAATGTCATCTACCGCGGGTCCAATCTCCTCAACGGTGCCAGAGAGCTCATGGCCGGTGTAGAAGGGGAATTCACCGGGGAGTATGAGGCTTCCGGCGTACACCGAGTGGTCGGTGCCGCACATGCCGCAGCTCTTTATCCTGATTTTTACATCCCGGGGGCCCACATCCGCCACGGGGACGTTGTGGAGTGAGGCCTTTCTGACACCATCGAGCATCAACGCTTTCATATGATTCCTCCGTTATAATATGTCCAGAACCGTCTTGACGACGCGCTCCGATTTGGCTTTCACGAGCTTGAAGGCCTTTCGGTATTCGGACAGGGGAAAGCGATGGGTGATAAAACCGTCAAGATCGATCGTACCGTCGGCGATGAATTCCATCGCCAAGTCGAATGAGCTGATGGTTCGTCCTTCGTACTGCTCCATGCCGTGGGCGTTGATGCCTGTGATCCTGAGCTCCTGCTGCCAGATGGGGGTCTGATCGAAGGCGACGGGGCTGAGCTGGTTTCCGATCATCACGTAGTCGCCCCCTCCCTTGAGCCACCGGAGGGAGTCGTGGATGGTTTTCGAGTAGCCGACGCAGTCGTAGATCAGGTCAAACCCGCCCAGAATCACGTTGTTTCCCAGGGGACCTCTGTAGAGCTTCGCGCCGGTAGCGGCGGCGACGGCGTCGTAGGGATTGCCGCTGAGGACGTGATCGGCCCCCAGCTTCTTTCCCAGCTTCCGCTTGAAGTCGATTTTTTCCAGCAGGTGGATACTGCAGTTCTTTCCGACGGCCCTCGCGGCCTGGATGACGTTGAGCCCGATGGTCCCCGCGCCGATGACAAGGACTTTCTCTTCTGGTTTCGGCGGGCGGGCCAGCACCGAGTGGAGGGATACCGCCGTCGGCTCCACGAGCACCGCCTGGTCGTCGGTCAGGGAATCGGGAACCCGGACGAGCTGGGTTTCGTGGGCGATGAACTCCTCGGTGAAGCCGGCCCCCAGGTTTTCGGGCAGGGTCCCCTCGGAGAAATTCTCGCACAGGGTATAGTTTCCCGCGGCGCAGTGGGGACACTCGGGTTTGATCTCCTTCATGGAGCAGCAGGGGAGGTAGCGCTGGAGAACCACCCGGTCTCCCGAGGACAGGGACGACACCCCGGATCCGGTCTCGATGATTTCCCCCACCACCTCGTGTCCCATGAAGGCCCGGGGGACGCCGGGGAGGGCTGCCAGGGATATTTTGGGACTCGCCGCCACGAAGAACATGGAGATATCCGCCCCGCAGATGCCGGTGGACCGGCTCTTGACCCGCACCCACCGGGGGCCTGGCAGGTCCCGCCGGGGAATGTCGCCGAAGGAGACCGGCGACAGAGGAGAGTAATATATAAAAGGTAAGATACTGGAAAGGGACTTTGTCAAAAGGATTTTCGGGATACTGACGTCGAAATAAATGGATTTCATGAAGAACCTCGAATCGGATACATGAGACACTCAAACGAGTGAGAGGGGGACGGGGAACATGCGCGATCACCCCACCCGAGGCTATTGTAGAATCAGGGATGTGCCGCGTCAAGGCTTTTCGGATACGGGGGATGTTCTTTTCGGGATACCCACCGGGACGGTTTGAACATATCAATCGGCTAAAAGTCATGCCTGAATGTGATGCACAGTTTAGAGGTGAGCCCCCTTTCCCCGTGGCGCGCATTGTCCTCTATATCAGAATGTGGTGGAAATAGTTCACAGTACATATTATAAAAAGGGAGGAGAAATGAAATACACAAAAGCGCTTGTTTGCATGATGATACTCGCGCTCGTATTCAGTGTCACAGCGGCCTGCACCGCCCTGGAAAACCTGGAGTAGCCGGATAAAACGGAAAACAGGCTTTGGCAATACGTTTCACCTTTTCCGCCGGTATCGGCGAATAACAAAAAAATTCGTTGACAGGCGTCATCGAATCCTGCTATCATAACGCCCAACTGAGGATTCTCCGAGCCTCCCCACCTGTGGACACAAAAAAGTCTATGGTGGCTGGCCGTTAGGGTATAACTGGAAACGGTTATGCCTCCCGTGTTTGGAAAGGAGGATTTCCGAGTCGAAGGGGACCGTCTGTGGTTTCACCATGGATGGATCTATGCCTGTTTGTGCGCCTTCCCTCATCCTTCCTTTTCATTCACACCTGATTTTCGGGGAATATTCACGTAGCGGGGATGCCTTATCGTCCCGTTCGTACATACGTGTCTGTTCCTACTGAGGAGATCCCTGTTCTGAAAATATATATCGGTCTGTTCGTTCGATTCATCTTATCAGATACATACATTTATTAATATAATAATATATCTTTTGTAGATATATCGGTATTTTTTTTTATAAATAGTGGAGGAGACCATGAGCACAAATGTCTTCATGCGAAGCGATGAGAGGGTTCGTTCGGACGGCGACTTTACCCAGTCGATGAATCCTACCACGGGAGAGAATATCGGCAGATACGCCCTCAATACCCCCAAAGATGTGAAAGAGGCGGTCGAGAAGTCCCGGAAGGCCCAGAAGATATGGGCCGAGCTTCCGGTCAAGGAGCGTGCCCGGGCGGTGCTGAAAATCAGGAACTACATCGTCGATAACGCCGAGGGGCTTTCACAGATAATATACATGGACAACGGAAAGACCCCAACCGAGGCGATGGTTGCCGAAGTGTTCGGCGTCGTGGCCCATTTTGATTACCTGGCGAAAAATGCAAAGCGCCTGCTCAAGGATTACACACTGAAACCCGCGAACCTCCTGCTCGCATACAAGAGGAGCACGATAATTCGGATTCCTTACGGTGTCATCGGCATCATCTCGCCCTGGAATTATCCGTTCAATATCCCCATGGTCGAAATCGCCATGGCGCTCATGGCCGGGAACGGGATCGTCCTCAAAGTCGCCAGCGAAACCCTGGCCATCGGCAAGGCGATCGAGATGTGCATCAAGGCCGGGGACCTGCCGGACGGGCTGTTCCAGTATGTCAACCTGCCCGGCCGTATCGCGGGCGACGCCTTCTTCGATGCGGGCATCGACAAGCTCTTTTTCACCGGGAGCGTCGGCGTCGGCAAGCGCCTCATGGCCAAGGCCGCCGAGACGCTGACCCCGGTGTCCCTGGAGCTGGGCGGGAACGATCCGATGTTGGTGTGTCCCGATGTCGATGTGTATCGCGCCGCCTCCGGGGCCGTGTGGGCCGGGCTGACCAACTGCGGCCAGACATGCGCCAGCGTGGAGCGGATATACGTCCACAGGGACGTCTACGAACCCTTCGTGAAAACCCTGTCTGAGATGGTGAACTCCCTCAAGGTGGGGCCGGGCGAGGATTATTCCTCGGATATCTGCACGATGACGACGAAAAAACAGATGGAGGTGGTGGAAAAACACCTTGAGGACGCGGTCGAAAAGGGGGCCGTCATTGCGGCGAAGACGAATTGTCCCGAAAACACCGATGGAAATTTCCTTTCCGCGGTGGTTCTCACCAACGTGAATCACGACATGATGGTGATGTGCGAGGAGACCTTCGGCCCGATTCTCCCGGTGATGAAGGTCAACGACATGGAGGAGGCGATCGCCCTGGCGAACGATTCCGATCTCGGGCTGACGGCGTCGGTGTGGTCCAAGAGCCGTAAAAAGGCTAAAGCCATCGCCCGCCGCATCGAGACGGGTGTCGTCATGATCAATGATCACCTGACGAGTAACGGGCTGCCGGAGACGCCCTGGGGCGGATTCAAGGAGTCCGGAATCGGGCGGACTCACGGCGAGCTGGGATTCGCCGAGATGACCCAGCCTCTCTGTATCGTAAACGATCTCCTGCCCGGGGCGAAGCGAAATATGTGGTGTTTCCCCCAGGGAAAGATCGTGTACGACGGCATCCTGGGCATGATGCACATGCTCTACTCGAAGAATATCATAAAACGCCTTGTGGGATCGTTGAAGCTCAACAAGCTGTTTCTGCGGACATTTACGAGAAAGGATTGATGAGGATTGAAACCATATCCCATCGGCGTTTCAGGTCGGTACGGAGCTTTTGTTCCGTACCGGCTTTCTTTTTTATCGGAGGTGGTTTTTATCCGTGGTGATGGTATGTGCCGCGGAGCCGAACCGGGAGGAGGCGGGTGAAGTGTGAGACGGAAGACACGGTATGGAATCGCTTTCTCGTAGGTGTCAGGGTATGTCTTCGCTCGATCGAAACAGCCTACTCAGAGGGCGGTTTTTCCGGGACGTATCCGTGTATCACATTTCCTCTCTTTTTTAGGAAAACCGAGAAAAAAATGTTGTTTTTTCCTTTCTGATTCTGATAGTATGCAATCCTGACCATTCGGGACGGTTCTTTCCGATTGAAACGATGTATCCATACGGCTCACCCGGCGGAGTGTCCGGGAAATAACCGATAGATGGTGTGTGGAAAATCCCGGTGACCGGTCGCCCGGTCACAGCTCTTGTGAGCACGTCGGGTGATTATGCTTTGTGGTGCAATGACGTCACAGTAATCAGGAGGAGTATTTATGGAACGGTCCAATGTTGAGAGCTTCTTAAAAAGAGAGATCACCTTCCTCGGACTGGTGGCCTCGTTCGTGGCCATCAATATCGGCGGGGCGCTCTTTTCCCTGACGATCCTGGCGGGGAGCCTTACCGGCCCGTCGCTTCCCATCGCCATGCTGGTGGCCTCCATCCCGGCCGTACTGGCCCTGGTGCCCTACAGCATGTTTTCCACCGCCTGGCCCACAACCAGCTCCACCTATCGGTATTCCCAGCTCCTCAGTCCACCCTTTGCCTTCATCCACATGTTTACGCTTCTATTGTGTATGCTCATCGGGGCGGAGCCGCTGTTCGCGTTGACCTTCGGGAGGTATTTCAACCTGCTGATGCCCGAAACCGCCCAGCTCAATCCCGCAATCATCGGTATTATCGTCTTTACCGTGTTCTATGTGGTGAACCTCCTGGGCATCAAGTTCACCACACGGCTTCAGATTTTCCTCTTCCTGGCCATGATGGCCGCCCTGGTGCTCTTTGTAATCTTCGGGATTGATGATGTGAAGATGGCGAATTTTTCGCCCCTGATGCCCAACGGAACCATGAATTTTGTGGGGGTGACCGGCATCCTCTTCACATTCTGTGCTGGGGGGCTGTTCGTGATCGACCTGGGCGGCGAGGTGAAAAACGCCTCGGCCACCTATCGAAAGGCGCTGTTGACCAGTATGATAGTCGTCGTGACTATTTACGTGCTGATTCACATCGTCACCGTCGGGGCGGTCAACTGGGAGACCCTCAAGGACCAGGAGACGCTCATGAAGGTGGCGGAGAACTTCATGCCTACCTGGGCGGTACTCTTTTTCATCATCGGCGGCGCCCTGGTGGCATGCGCCACCACCATCAACGGCATCTTCACCATTATCAGCCGAGGCATGATGGTCATCGCCGAGGAGGGACTCTTCCCGACGTTCCTGGGAAAAGTCAACAAGCGCTTCGGCACCCCCCACTGGGCCCTGACGTTCATCTGGGTGGTGTGTTCGCTGTCTCTGTACATCCTCACCTCTCCGGTTGCGAAGGGACTGGGGGATGACCCGGTGCTGCTGTTCGGCGCCATGACCAATTTCGGCCTGATTATCTCCATCACCTTCGTCTGCATCGCCGGGGCTATTGTGCCTTTCAAGATGGACAAGGTATATGAAAAATCCCGCTTCAAGATATCCAAGACGGCTGTGGCGGTCATCAGCTGGATGGCGGTGCTTCTCAACACCCTGATCCTGGCGCTGTTGTGTCTTCTTGTGAAAAAGCCGGCCATGATGCTGGCGGTGTTCGTGGTCATCGCGGTAATCACCTATCTCATACTGCGATGGAACATGACCCGGAAGGGACTGACGCCGCCCGGCAAGCCGACCATCCCCGATACGACCGAATAACCATCTGATCGGACGCGTCGTTTCATGCGGGTGAAGCGGCGCGTCGCTTTTTGGAGTAACATCATGAACGGACTTACCAGAGTAATCGCGGCCCTGAAGCGAGAGGTTCCCGATCGGGTTCCTCATCTCGAGCTGGCCTACAACGAAGGGCCGATACTGAATATCGCCCGACACTTCACCGACGATCTCCCCGAGCTCGACTATTTTCAACGGATGGATCCCGAAAACAAGATCAGGCTCTTCGAGGCGCTTCTTCTCATGATCGAAAAGCTGGACGTGGACGGCTTGACGCTGCGCCTCTTTCCGGATATGACCTTTATCGATGACCTCCGGTACGTCGACGACTGGGGGGTGACCTACAAGCTCGACCCCAACGGCGAAGCCCTGGTGGTCAAAGGGGTCGTCGAGAAGATGGAGGACCTCGATTCCTATCGCGCCCCGGAGCCGAAGGAGTCGGACTTGTTGTCACTGAGCTACTGCAAGGCCCGGTTCAAGGGAGAGCGGGCCCTGGTAATGAGTCTTCGGTGTCCGTTCCGGCTGAGCTGGAACCTGCTGGGGGGCATGCAGAAGCTGCTGCTTCTCTATCGAAAAAATCCTGAGATGGTTCATCGCATGGCCCGCCTCACCACCGATTTAATCTTCAAGGAGATAGACCTGTCGGCGGAGATGGGGGCCGATGTCTTCTCCCTGGACGGGGACCTGGCGTTCGACAGCGGTACATTCATGTCCCCCGCCCAGTTCCGAGAGTTTCTTCTGCCTTATTACCGGGAGATTATCGATTACATTCACTCGAAGGACCTGCTGGTCTTCAAGCACTCCGACGGAAACGTATGGGGGATCATCTACGACTGGATCGACGCCGGGTTCGAGGGGATTCATCCCTTCCAGCCCCAGTGCATGGACCTGGCCGAGTCCAAGGAAAAGCTGGGCGATAAGGTCTGCCTGATGGGAAACATCGACTGCATCGACACCCTGGTGAGCGGCTCCGAAAAGGATGTGGAGGAGGAAGTGCGCCAGGCCATTAAAACCGCCGGTCCCGGCGGGGGGTACATCCTGGCTTCCTCGAATACCATACATCCCGGCGTTAAGGCGGAAAACTACATCGCCATGGTGAAAGCTACTCACAAATACGGAGTATACGACGGCACGCTGCCCCAAACGGAATAGGGATACGCCGGGTGAAATGGGACGCCAATTTTTCACACGGCGCCCCAGAGTCGACGACCTGTGGAAAAAAACAGCAACAGCTCACAGACGGGAGGCGTTGTGCCCATCGTTTCGTGCGGTCGATCGGAAAGAAATTTGTATTTACTCGGTTTCTATGCTATAGTGGTCGACAATTAGAGATACTGTCTCATCCCTACTCTTGCCCAACGCTGTCGCTGAATGAAGAACTCCACTGTTTTGCCGTGAATCCCGACGTTGATCCCTCTTCCGAGCATGATGGCGCGTAGTTTTTCATAATGTATGTCGTTGAATCGACAGCAATGGGTCTTTTTTATTCCTGAAGGTTTTCGGGTAGAATGGTTATCGCTCCGACCATACTCGTTGTTGAAGATGATGAATCATTCAACATCTTCCTGACCGATGTTCTCAAAGACGAGGGATTCCAGGTATTCAGCGCACATACCGGCGCCGAAGCCGTTTCTCTGTGTAATCAGGTCCAACCGGACTTGATGCTCCTGGATATCCAGCTTCCCGATATGAGCGGCATCGACGTTTTGACCACGACTCGGGAATGGCCCGAGGCGCCCCATATTCTGGTTCTGACCGGCCATGCATCTATCGAGACCGCCATACAGTCGATGAAGCTGGGGGCCACCGATTACCTCACCAAGCCCATAAACAGCGAAGAGCTGATTCTGGCGATCAAAAAAAACCTGAGACACCTCCAGCTGGTTCGAGAGGCGGAGTTTCTCCGGGAGGCGGATCGAAAAAAATACAAGTTTCACTATCTTGTGGGGAACTCCGAGAGGATGTCCGAGGTGTATCGGCTGGCCCTCTCGTCGGCCCGGTCCGATGCCAGCACGGTGCTCATCGAGGGGGAGTCCGGCACAGGGAAGGAGTTTCTGGCCCGGTTTATTCACAATCGATCCGATCGTCAGAATGAGTCCTTCGTGGAAATCAACTGCGCGGCGATACCGGAAAACCTGATAGAAACAGAGCTCTTCGGCTACGAGCCGGGGGCCTTTACCGACGCAAAGGTGCGAAAAAAAGGGCAAATCGAATTCGCCGCCGGGGGGACGCTCTTTCTCGACGAAATCGGTGAGCTGTCTCCGCAGCTTCAGGCGAAGCTGCTGAGATTTCTGGACACCATGGCCTATAAGCGGGTGGGGGGAACCAGGGACATCTCACTGGATGTCCGGGTGATCGCCGCCACGAACCGAAACCTCCAGTTGGCCGTGGAGGAGGGTCATTTCAGAAGCGACCTCTACTTCCGCCTCAAGGTGATGCATATAATCCTGCCGAGCCTGAAAGAGCGAACCGAGGACATCGAGCTGTTCGCCGCGGCCTTTTTGGAGGAGAGCGCAAAGCGCCTGAAAAAACAGGTCAAGGGTTTTGGAGACGGAGTGATCGAGCGGCTGGTGGCTTATGATTGGCCCGGCAACATCCGGGAGCTGAAAAATGTCATTGAGAGCACGGTCATCGTGTGTGAGGGGACGACCGTGACCCTGAGAGATCTTGCCCTCAAGCCCCCGGCGGAAGACGGGCGCTCAACACTCGTGCCCGCGGAGATGCCCGACTCCGGCGTGGACTTTCGTACCATCATCGATACCATTTCCAGAAACCTCATCAAGACGGCGCTGGTTCAGGCCGAGGGAAACCGCTCCCGGGCCGCGGAGCTGCTTTCCATCCCGAGGCAGGTTCTGATGTATCAGATGAAGAAGCTGGATATTGAAGGCCAGGCTTGAGGACGTTCTCGCCGGCAAGCCGATCCCGTCCGCTGAACCGGACTCACATCGTGAGGCCGGTTTTTTCGTTGGTTTTTTTTCTCGATTTGTGATACAAGGCGAAAAGGCCTTTATTTCAATATCTTTCACGAGGTGATGTATGGATAGTTATCTGGATATCGCCAACAGTCCGGGTATGTGGCTGGCTTGTTCGGCGATTATTATCGTGGTTTTTATCCAGGCGGTGCGGCTGACGATGATCTCGTTTCGCGCGGGCAAGGAAATCGGCATGGATCGGAAAAGAATGATGAGCGCGTTTCGAGCCGGTTTTACCACCGCCCTGGTGCCCTCCATCGCGATTCTCTTAGGATTGGCGCTGTTGATCCCGAAGCTGGGGCTCCCCTTTCCCTGGATGCGGCTCTCGGTAATCGGATCGGTGACCTATGAGCTCATCGCCGCCGGGGCCGCGGCCAATGAGCTGGGCCTGGAGGGATTGACGGCGGGTTTCGATGCCGTCGCCTTTACCACCGCGGTCTGGGTGATGTCCATGGGCGCCATCGCCGGGTTGGTCGTGGTGGCCTTTTTTACCCCCAGCATCAAGAAGCTCAAGGACAAGGTCGCCGGTGGCGACGAGGGCTGGATGAAGGTCATGACCGCCGCCGCGTTCTTCGGGGCGGTGGGATACATGGTCGCCCAGCCGGTGGCCAAGGGAGGACCGCCCCTGGCGGCGCTCCTGGGCGGATTTATCTGCATGGCGCTTTTGGGTGTCATCATCCAGGTGGGCAAGCAGAATTGGCTCAAGGAGTGGGCCCTGGCCCTGGCGATTATCGGCGGCATGGCCGTCGCGGGCCTTGCTTTTTACTGGTTTGGAATCGGTGCGGGGGCATAGAACATGACTGATAAAACACAGATATTTCAGGAACGTTTTCTCAACCCGGTGAAAAAGACCGGCATGGTCACCATCATCGTCGCCATGTTCTGCCTGTTTCTGCCGGGACTCTATCTCTATTTTTTCCACGGCCTGGCCCCGCCGGTCGGTCCCTTCATCAAGGCGCTGATCGCCGTCTGGTCGTTCATGATCGTCATGGGGGTTCTGGAGCCCATCGTCTATTACCCGATCCTCGGCTTCGGGGGTACCTACATGTCGTTTCTCGTGGGTAACATTTTAAACCTCCGGGTGCCGGTCTCGGCCACCGCCCAACAAGTGGTGGGAACCGAAGAGGGAAGCCCCGAGGCGGAGGTGGTCTCCACCATCGGCATCGCCGGCTCCATCATTGCAAGCGAGCTGGTGATGATCGTGGGGATCCTCGCGTTACTCCCCCTGATAAATAAAATATCCGCGGCCACCCTGGCGGCGGGGGATCCCGAAGCACAAGTGTCGATGGGGCTCCTCTCCGTGGGGATCGCCCTGGACCAGGTGCTGCCGGCGCTCTTCGGCGCCCTGGGCGGCATATTCCTGTTTCGGGTTCCCAAGCTTGGCATCGTGCCGTTGGGCCTCGGATTTATCATCGCGTTTCTCAAGAGCGATCTTCCCTACTCGGTCGTCATTCCGCCGATGGTCATTCTCTCCATCCTGGCGGCGCGGTTCATGTATAAGAGAGGCTGGGTCAAGGGCGAAGGCATGATGTAACCAAAGGAGGTCTCTTGTGAGCCATCAGGACGCTTTCAGCGCAGTTGAAAAGAATGAAGAATACATCGTCGAGCTTCTGAGAAAGCTCATCGCCGTGGATACCTCGGTTCCTCCCGGGGAAAACTACGAAAAACTCATCGAGATAATGGAGCCGGAGTTTGAAAAGTTCGGGTTCACCAACGAGCGGGTCATCCTTCCGGACGACAAGGTGGCCCAGATGCCCTGGGACCTCTCGGGGCCGCGTACCAACCTGGTTTCCACCCTGAAAGTGGGGGACAAGCCCCTGGCGTCGGCCTATTCCCACATGGACGTGGTGCCGGTCCTCGACCAAGAATGGACCCAGGATCCCTTCGGCGGGGCGGTGGTGGACGGTAAGCTCTACGGCCGGGGCACGGTGGACATGAAATACGCCTTTGCGTGTTTCCTGGGGGCCATGAAGGTGATCACCGAGATGGGCCTGGAGCCGCACTACAGCCTGAACTTCCTCTCCTGCACCGACGAGGAGCTGGGGGTATATCCCGGGGCCCGATATCTGGTCGAGGAGGGGTATTTCTCCCCGCACCTGTTATGGCTGGAGCTGGGGGCGATGGAGCCGATAATCACCATAGGCGCCGCGGGGTCGATCCGCATAGACGTCACGTCGATGGGAAAGAGCTGTCATTCCGGCATGAACTACCTGGGTGTCAACGCCATCGAGGAGCTTGTTCCGGTGCTCAATGAGCTGATCACCCTGAAACAGGAGGTGGAAAAACGGCTTTCCCGCATCCCGACGTTTCCCCTGCCGGGCAATCCCTACGACAAGATGACCCCGATGTTCAACCTGAACATCATCAAGGCCGGCACCAAGGAGAATATCGTTCCCGAGGAGTGCGAGCTGACCATCAACCGGAGATACATCATCGATGAGAATTACGATGACGTCATCAGTGAGATCCAGGACGCCATCGCCCGGGGCAAGGAGAAATCGAAGCTCCTGGACATCAAGGTGAACGTGGTCCACTCCTACCCGCCGGTGGAAGTCAACCCGGAGTGCCCCGCCATCAAGAAGGTGCAGGAGGCCATGAAGGCGGTCAAGGGGTATGAGCACTTCCTGTTGGGGGGCATCAGCGGCTCCACCGACCTCGGCTTCGTGTCGGGCCATTTCGACGGCAAGGTCGACGTGGCCGGGTTCGGCGTGATCCGGGCGGCGAACATCCTGGCCCATGCCGCGGACGAGCATGTCTATATCGAGGACCTGCTGAGCATGACCAAGACCCTGGTGCACTACATTTGTTTTTAACACCAGCTTCTGATATCAATCCGGTAACCCGGGGGACCGAATCGTTCCCCGGGTTTTTTTGTTCCACATCGTGGATCACCCGGTATATTCCGACATCGACCAGTCGAATGCCACATCCATCCATCCCGCCCATTCTTTCATCACGGGAAAACGAAATGAGGCCGTCGTTTCCATCGATGGCAGTCGCCACTTTCCGGTTGACAAGGGGGGCCTCTTCTTTTCATAATGAAGCCCGGGAGGTCACAAGACGAAACGATGAATCGATCACATGCTGCTTGCATATATCTCGTGATGCTGACGGTGTTCTTTGCTGTTGCCCCGGAGAAGGCGTATGCCGTGGACTGGGCGGGAGGCGGCATCGACGCCGTGTATCGCGGGGACGTCTACGCCCAGCGGATCTACGGTAATCGTGTTGAGACCTCCCTGGACGTGGACACCGACCGGAGGTGGAACGTGCTGTATGCCGAGGGCCTGACGTTCAGGCTCTCCCACACGACCGGAGGCGGCCTGGATATCGTCGGCTCTCTTGACCTTCGTCACACCGACGACAAGACACTCATGGTCGGCGACGAGCACGTCCGCCTCCTCGCGGGGACCGTCTCCGTTTCAGGAGAGGGATGGTCCCTGACGGTGGGGGACACCGCCGCGACGTTCACCAATTACACCTTCAACCGGGGGTTCTTCGGCGTTTTGGGTGAATACGCTCATCCCGCGGGAGTGGAGCTGGTGCTTCTGGGGGGCGTCAACCGGGACGGCCGCCTGGTCAGATACGAGCGAGCCTTCGGCGGGGTGCGGTTGACGGCCGCCCCCGAGCCCTGGGTGACCCTGGGGGCGTCGTACGTTCACGCGGAGATCACCAAGCTCTTCTACGACTCCACTGAGACCGCCTATCGAAACGATGTATTCTCCCTCGACGGCAGGTTTTCCTTCCTTGATGATCGCCTGGTGTTGACCGGGGAGGGCGCCGTAAGCCTCTACCTGGACGATATGCGCGATCCCCATTCCGAGACGATCAGGGATATGGCATTTTGGGCGGCTCTGGCGGTGGAGCCTGTGGATGACGAGCTGTCTTTACTATTCGCCTACGAATACGTAGAGCCCGGCTTCATCTCGGTGATGGGCACTCACGCCGTCGATCGAGAGATCGTGGCGGCGGGCTTTGACTATCGGCCGTCGGATCGTTTCCACTGCATCGGCTACTGGCGGTTTTTTCGGGACGGATTGACGGAAACGTCGCCGGTCTCCTTTTCAACCTACACCATTGAAACCGACGCATTGATGGAATTCAAGCCTCGAATCGGCCCGGACGACGATTATCCCGTCCCGGTTTTTAAGGCGAATGTCTATTACCTCGGACGCCGTACCAAAGACGACCCAAAGAGCGTCAACGACGAGACCTTCCGCCTGACGCTGAACGCCGGTTACCGGAGGGAGCATACCGAATACGGGCTCGGATATGTCTATGAGCGGTTTTTCGATCATCCGGCGGGGGGAATCGATCGAGGGAGCCACGCTTTGGAGTGCTCCTGGGGGTACCATCACACGGCCTTCGGATTCGATTATCGAATCGGGTGCGAGCTGGGCGTGACATACGAAACCCGCTTCGAGCCGGAACCGTTCGGTGTGATGACCGATTTCGGGCTGGAGGGGGATGTCGAGGTCGAGGTCGTCTGCCGCAGGTTTGCCCCCTACAACACGTCGTTCTTGGTCGAATGCTCCGGATCCGTGGAAGATCGCCGGGAGCGGGCGAACATCCGGCGGGGGGAGCTGAGCCTGACGCTGACTCAGGTGCTGGTGAAGCGCAGGGATCTGTCGGCATGGATCGCCCTGAAATACGAGGCGACTTATGACCGGGCAAGCGACGGCTCGAATCGATACGGCGAGCAGATCGGCAGGATGTCATTTATCGTGGAGTTTTAGAATATGATTCGGATCGTGATAAATAGAGGACCGCGGTCGACGGCCGCCTTGGTGTCGGTTCTAGTGTTGATATTTACCATCGCAGGGTTTGCCTCCGGGGTGGATGGAGATCTCCCCGTACCGGCACGGGCGGTGGAACTGTTCGGCACCGTGCTGGTGAAGTACGCCGGGGAGGAAGAGTGGAACACCCTCTTCCGCATGGAGCGAGTGAGGGACGGGGACCGACTCTTTACCGGGCCCGACGGAGAGGTCTCTCTGAAGTGTAAGGATAAAACCCTCGTCACCCTTTTTTCCCGAAGCGAGATGGATGTCGAAAAGCTCGCCCTCAAGGTGTTTGACGGGAAGAGCACGGCGGTGACGAAGATGATTCTTTCCCGGGGCACGGTGGGGATCGAGGTTAATGGTTCCGGCCGATATCGAAGCGAGGTGACCCTCACGGCGTCGAATATCCGCCTCGTATCATCGGGGGAGACTCCGGGTCTCAATGCAGTGGTGGAGTATGTTCCGGAGACCGAGACCGTCGGTGTCGTCTGGCGCGGAGGTGGGGGGATAGTAACGATGCCGGCGGAACATTCCGGCGTCGTCGAGGTGATGTTCGGGGTGGATATCGTGGGGGACGTATCGTTCTCCCGGGAGGCTTCCCCGGATCTAGAGGTCGATGCGATCGTAATGACAATCGCCGCGCGTCCGATGGATGCATCAGTCGATGCGATCGTCGACCGGATCGTTATCGGGGACGACAACAGCGTGTTCCTCTCCGGCAGGACCGCCGGAGGCGAGGTCTCCCTCTCCTTTGGAGGAGAGGCGACACCGATCGACGCGGCGGGAGGTTTTTGGGAGACGGAGGTGGTGGTGGATGCCGGGATGTCGCTTGCCCTGGAACCGATCACCCTTGGGGCGTCGGGGAGCCTGCCCAACCTCCCCGCCGGGGAGGAGGACGTCGCCGATACCTCCCGGAGGGGCGGAGGGCGCTCCGACACCTCCACTGACGACGATCCGCTCTCCCAGAAAAACAGCGGTAACGCCTCGCGGGTCGCCCGCTCGTTTCTGTCCGATTTTATCGGGGCCGTGGAGGAGGGAGACACGGCGGACCTTTCCGGGATGATCGAGCCGTCCTACAGCGGCATCGGCGGAAGTCGGAGCGGCCTTATCGGTCTGGTGCGGGATTACTTCAACGAGGTCAGTACCCTGAGGATTTCCTGGTCCGTTGTGAGTATCGATAAGACGGAGGATATGGTTATCATCACAATCACCTGGAACAGCTCCGCCGGGGCGTCAGGGGTGAGCACCTTCTGGCTGTCCGATGATCCCGATATGTCCCTCTCCCACGCAGAGGGGGACTGGTTTTTTTAAGGCGATGCGTAATCTTCCCCAGAGATGGGTTGTTCCGGGGAGGATAATTCGACTAAAAGGTACCGGAAAAACACCGTAGAGCCATGACCATCCACCCGAATCAAAGGGTCGCCTTTGTCATATACCCATACTGAATACCCGTCCATTCACATCGCACGACTGCAATCCTCGTATCATCGGTATCGATGCTCGGAGGAAGAGGGTATTTCTCAAGAGATGTTCTCCTGATCGACGGCGGCCGGTATATGCTGGTGGGATGAGGGAGATCGGCATGGTCGTTATATCAGAGATATCGGAGATATTTTCCGAAAAACGGAAGAAGGGGTAGAAAAATTTCGTAAATATTCGTATAATTATTGAAATGATATTCGCTTTATAACAAGGTACCCCTTGAAAACCGGTATGATGTTTGTGCGATGTTTTCGTTCTCTACTGAATCAGTGATACACAGAGCATGAAAAAAGAAGAAAACTCCATCCTCCTTGGGCCCGATATGACCAGGCAGTATCTCGATATCGCCGAGGTAATGATCGTCGTTCTGGACACGGACGGCAAAGTCGCCCTGATGAACCGCACGGGTACGCAGGTACTGGGATACGATCGGGAGGAGCTGATCGGAAAAGACTGGTTTGACACCTGTCTGACCGAAGAGCAGGGAAATAATATTCGAGCGGCTTTCAAAGAGATTATTTCAGGGGTGGAGGATTTTGACGAGCGATTTGAAAACACCGTGGTCACTAAAAGCGGTGAGCGCCGTCTGATCTCCTGGCACACGAAGGTTCTCACGGATTCCGACGGGTCCGTTATCGGCACCCTCAGTTCCGGCGAGGATGTTACCGAGAAGCGGAAGATCGAAAAGGAGTGGGACCTTCTTCTCAACAATACTCCGGATATGATCTGTCTAATCGGATTCGACGATTATTTCAAGCGGGTCAACCCCGCGTTTACCCGGCAATTGGGATGGTCGGAAGAGGATCTGCTGTCGGCGTCATGGTTGTCATTTGTGCATCCCGATGACCGGGAAGAAACAGATCGTATAGGGAGCGCCCTCCGCGATGGGGAGGTGGTCAGGGACTTTCAAAACCGATATGCCGGCAAAGACGGTAGATGGCGATGGATTTCCTGGAATTCCTACCCCCTGCCCGGCGAGGAGCTGACCTTCGCCGTGGCCCGGGATATCACCGATATGCGGGTCGCCGAGCGGGAGCTGTTCAAGAGCGAGGAGCGCTTTCATACGATGGCCAGGGTCATCCCGGTGATCTTCGGGATGTACTCTTCGAACATGCAGCAAATTTTATATATCAGCGATGCCTTTGAACATATATACGGCCTCTCGGTGGAAGAGCTGTACAGGAATGCCGCGGTATGGTTTGAGATGATTCACCAGGAGGATCGTGAAAGGGTCGGCCGGACTTTTGTGGAACGCATCAAGGAGGAATTTGAGGTAAGCTATCGCATCATCCGGCCCGACGGCGGCATTCGATGGATATATAATCATATCTACCCGCTCATGGAGGATGGAGAAATAACCCGGGTGGTCTGGTTCGGGGAGGATATTACCGAAGCCGTTCTGGCCGAGGAGGAGCTACGGGCGTCGGAGCGGAATTACCGGGAGATTTTTAACGCGACGAATGACGCCTTTTTTCTGCATGATGCGGATACCGGTCATATAATCGATGTGAACCAGGCGACATGTGATCTTACCGGTTATCCCCGGGAGGAAATCCTTAATATGAGTGTGGGAGAGTTCAGCCTGGGGGATTCACCCTATTCGGACAAGGAGGCGTTGGAGTGGATTCACCGGGCTCGGGAAGAGGGGCCACAGACTTTTGAGTGGAAGGGGAGGACCCGGGACGGGGAGCTCTTCTGGGTCGAAGTGAACCTCAAAGAGGCGATCATCGGCGGACGGGAGCTGGTACTCTCCGTGGTTCGAGACATCTCCGATCGAAAGAAGGCGGAAGAGGAGCTTGATCGGAGTGAAACGACCCTCAGGAGTATCCTCGAGGTCTCCCCCCTCGGCATCGGTCTGGTGAAAGACCGGGTAATTCAGTGGGTCAACGAGCGATTCTGTGACATGCTGGGGTATATGTCTTCGGAGCTTCTGGGTAAAGACGCCCGGATGGTGTATGAAAGCGATGAGGAATATGAATGGGTCGGGAGAGAAAAATACGACCAGATAGCGAAATTCGGCAAGGGCTCGGTGGAAACCAGATTTGTGAAAAAAAACGGGGAGAGATTAGATGTTCTGCTGACGTCTTCCCCCCTCGCCCTGAATGACATGCAAAGAGGCGTCACGTTTACGGCCCTTGACATTACGGAGCGAAAACAGGCGGAAGTAGAGCTTATAAAAACCCAGATGCTTCTCAGCTCGGTCATCGATCAGTCTCCCGTCCCCTTTGCGATAGCCGAAAAAGACGGCACTCTTTTTGCCATAAACGACGCCTGCAAAAAAATATTGGGAGTGGAAGACGAGCCGGATATTAAACCGGGGATGAATCTCTTCGATTTTCACCAGACCTGGATAGACTATGATGAAAATGGGAATGTCATCCCGATATCGGATCTTCCCCTGGCCAAAGCCCTTCAGGGCGTCAGCACTCCTGGCAGGGAGGTCCGGGTTGTCAGAAAGGACGGCACCGAACGCTGGGAAATGGTTCACGGAGTGCCTATTTATAATGAAAATGGTGAGATCGTGGCGGGATTAATCATCTTTCCCGACATTACCCATGAGAAGCTTGCGGAACAGGCCCTTTTGGAAAGCGAAAACAAGTTTCGTACGATTTTTGAAACGTCCATGGACGTAATATCCTCCACAACGATTGAAGGGAGATTTCTCGATATCAACTCGGCCGGGGAGGAGCTCTTCGGCTATACCCGGGAGGAACTGCTCAAAATGGAACTGAGAGACCTCTACTACAATCCCCGGGACAGAGACAGGTTCCAGGAGCTGATTCATGAAAAGGAGACACTCAGAAACTTCGAGGTGACGTTTGTGAGAAAGGACGGGACACTGGTCAACTGTCTTTTAACATCCCGCCTTGTGAGAGACGATGACGGCAATATCGTCGGGTATCAGAGCTTCGTCAAGGATATCACCGATCACAAGAAGCTCGAGGAGCAGCTGCAGCACGCCCAAAAGATGGAGGCGGTCGGCACGCTGGCCGGTGGTATCGCCCATGACTTCAACAACATCCTCACGACGATCCTCGGGTACGCCTCGCTGCTCAAGACCAAGGCGACTTCAGATGGTGACCTCATGAACAGCCTGGAGGTGATCGAGGAATCATCCTTTCGGGCGGCGGATCTGACCTCTCAACTCCTGGCCTTTTCCCGGAAGGGGAGGCTTGAAAAGAGGCCGGTCAGCATTAACATGTTGATCAATGAGGTGTACAACCTCATTACAAAGACTTTTGACAAATCAATCGAGATAGAGCTATCGACGGACGATAAACTGAAACCGATCCAGGCGGATGAATCTCAAATCAGTCAGCTGATAATGAACCTGGTTATCAACGCCCGGGACGCCATGCCCCGGGGCGGAAAGCTGACCATTTCAACCGAAGGGATCGAGGTAGCCTCGAAACGCCCCGGGACGACGGACCTGGAGCCGGACACCTACGCCCATATCATGGTACGGGATACGGGGATGGGCATGGATGAATACACAAAGAACCGGGTGTTCGAGCCCTATTTCAGCACAAAAAAGGAAACCGGGGGGACCGGCCTGGGAATGAGTGTTGTATACGGCATCGTCACCGGTCACGGCGGACGGATCTCCGTCACCAGCGCCGAAGGCGAGGGGACCGAGGTGAATGTGTATCTCCCGGTATCGGATGAGGTTGTGCTGAAGCGTGAAGCAAAAGCCGCTACGGAGAAGGTTGTCGGCGATGAAAGTATCCTGATTATTGACGATGAACAGAGAATCCTGGGGCTGCTCAGGGACATCCTTGAGGGTGCGGGCTTTCAGGTGTATGCCGCCTCGTCTGGTCGGAAGGGCCTGGAATTGTTTGAAAAGAAAAGAGGTGAGATCGACCTGGTCATACTTGATATCATCATGCCCGAGATGAAGGGGGATGAGGTGCTGGAGAGGCTCAGGGAAGCATCCCCGGGGATCAAGGTGCTGCTTGCCAGCGGATACAGCGATCGCGAACAGCACATAAAGCTGCTGGAATACGACGGCGTCGATTTCGTCGGGAAGCCCTTCGTCGCGGAGATGATACTCTCCAGGGTTAGGAACATCCTGGATCGGAAAGAGCCGGATGTGTCCGCCGCAGATTTATAAGGCGAAAAGTCCGGAGTCGTCATGGAATCGGTCAGAACAAGGTTTTCAGGCGTCGCCACCGGGCCTCTTTGCTATGAATGACCACGGGTAATTGAGGAATATGAAGAACTACATGCCCCTTGTTATGTCGATCGTGCTGATCGGTCTGATTGTGCTGTTTTCCTCTCTCAGACTCGGGGGGGACATCACCCTCGATGCCTTTCTGAGCGCCGATATGCTTTTTACCGCACTATATCTCGTATGGATATTCCTGGAGCTGCGGGTATCGACACGGGAGACGACCCAGGGCGATGGAACGAGAGACTATGGCACGTGCGCGCTCTATGCCGTCGGCCAGGCGGTGGTGTTCCTGTCGGCGCTTCTCTGTTCGCCTGTCACGTCTTCTGTCACCGTCCTTCATGCAGTGGGCCTCTTGATATTTGTGTCGGGGGGTTCATTCCGTCTCCTGGCGATCCGGACACTGGGGAGGTATTACTCCCACATCGTCAGAGAGGTGGACGACCATCGAATTATCCAATCGGGGCCGTACCGGATCGTCAGGCATCCGGCGTACCTGGGGATGATCGTCGCGAACATCGGGGTGGTGGTATTCTTTTTCAACCCGGTGACGACGGCAATCTTTCTCCTTTGGCTGACGCCCGCCATCATCCTCAGGATACTCATCGAGGAGCGGATGCTGCTTCAGATGGAGGGGTACGAAGCCTACGCGGCGAGGAAGAAGCGGCTGGTACCGGGGGTGTGGTAATTATGGGTGCCGAGGAGGGAAATTTGTATTGTCATAAATTAGCACCCTTTTTCAGATTGCATGAGTGGCATAAGAGTTGGATGTTTTCAATGGTATTTGCCCCACCTTTTGAGAACGGGATGATATGATCGAATTCCAGATTAACATCACTATTGCAGATGACACATCGGCCCCCATCTCGATGATACACTTCGACTTTCACCTCTTGGGGGATATGACGTGATCGTTCTCGCTCATTTTTATGTGCTGCAAGGAAATTATTTTTTCTTACAAGATAGAAAAGCAATTCAAACATAAGTTCCGGTTCTTTAACTTGATAATGACCTCTACCGGTACCCTGACGGTCTATAAAGATTTGTTCGCCGTCATACGATAGGTTGAAAACGCTTTTTAAATTAAATTTAAAGCTTTTATTCGATCCGATAAAATACACCTTGCTGTTGGTAATCACCATTGTGCCATATTGAGAAGATTTTTGCCCCGGTGTTTTCTTGAAATGACATTTCTCGGAAAAGTGAGCAAGTTCTGTACTTTCCATCATTACAGGTACATTACTGATACTGGGTAAATAACCTTCCCGGATTTGTTGTAGTTGCTTTTCTATCTTGTAAGAAAAAATAATTTCCTTGCAGCACA
>Ga0180432_10001901_pt1 | contig 32149 bp, 24 predicted proteins | sample SS_ome_10_FD_132414 | JGI IMG/M metagenome (GOLD analysis project Ga0180432, IMG submission 132414) | Hypersaline lake sediment archaeal communities from the Salton Sea, California, USA - SS_1_MS_2 metaG | ecosystem: Environmental > Aquatic > Non-marine Saline and Alkaline > Hypersaline >...
TCTTTGCCAAGGCGGCCAAGGCCTTCCCGGCCGCGGACCTCGTGCGCATGCACCGCGACATGTGCGTGCTGCGCGAGTTCGAGACCATGCTCGACCGCGTGAAGAAGGAAGGCAGCTACGAGGGCGTCGCGTACACGCACAAGGGGCCCGCGCACCTGTCCATCGGCCAGGAGGCCCTGGCTGTGGGCCAGGCCTACACCCTCACGCCGCAGGACTACACCTTCGGCAGCCACCGGTCCCACAGCGAGATCCTGGCCCGCGGCCTGCGCAGCGCCGAGCTCCTGGGAGAGGCCGACCTCGAGCGCGTCATGGGCGCGTACATGGACGGGCGCATCCTGCGCGCGGTGGAGCCGGACGCGGCCGGAGACGTGCGCGATCTGGCCCTCGATTACTTCCTGTACGGGACCCTGGCCGAGATCTTCGCGCGCGAGACCGGATGGAACCAGGGCCTGGGCGGGTCCATGCACGCGTTCTTCACCCCGTTCGGGATCTATCCGAACAACGCGGTGGTCGGCGGCAGCGGCGACATCGCGGTGGGCGCGGCCCTCTTCAAGAAGTCGAACGCCAAGCCCGGCATCGTGATCGCGAACATCGGCGACGCGTCGCTCGGATGCGGCCCCGTGTGGGAAGGCATCTGCTTCGCCTCCATGGACCAGTACAAGACCCTGTGGGACGAGGCTTACCGCGGCGGGCTGCCGCTGATCTTCAGCTTCGTGAACAACCAGTACGGCATGGGCGGCCAGACCGCGGGCGAGACCATGGGCTTCCGCATACTCGCGCGCACGGGCGCGGGCGTGAATCCGGAGCAGATGCACGCCGAGCGCGTGGATGGGTACAAGCCGCTGGCCGTGGTCGACGCGCTCCAACGCAAGCGCCAGGTCCTCGAACAAGGCGGCGGGCCCGTGCTTCTGGACTGCATCACGTACCGATTCAGCGGGCACTCGCCTTCGGACGCCATGAGCTACCGCACGCGCGAGGAGCTTGAGAAGTGGGTGGCCGCGGACGCCATCGAGGAGTACGGCCGCGAGCTCCTGGACGCGGATCTCGCCGACGAGCAAACGCTCGACGCGCACCGCACGTTCGCGCGCGAGCGCGTGCTCAAGGCCTTCCGCAAGGCCATCGACCCGCAAGCAAGCCCGTACCTGGACCCGGCGCACACGCCGTGCATCGAGCGGGTCATGTTCTCCAACGACCGGGCGCTCGTGCTCGACGACCGCGAGCCCGAGGTGCGCATCCCCAGGGAAGAGAACCCCCAGGTCAAGCGCCTGGCGAACAAGGCCCGGTTCGGTCTGGACAAGGAGGGCAAGCGCCTTTCGGGCATGAAGACGATCGTGCTGCGCGAGGCCCTGTTCGAGGCGATCCTGGATTGGTTCTACGAGGACCCCACCCTGTGCGCCTGGGGCGAGGAGAACCGCGACTGGGGCGGCGCGTTCGGCGTGTACCGGGGGCTCACCGAAAGCCTGCCCTACCATCGGCTGTTCAACGCGTCGATCAGCGAGGGCGCCATCGTAGGCGCGGCGGTGGGCTACGCGCTCGCGGGCGGCCGGGCGCTCGCGGAGATCATGTACTGCGACTTCCTGGGCCGGTGCGGCGACGAGCTCTTCAATCAGCTCAGCAAGTGGCAGGCCATGAGCGCGGGGATGCTGCGCATGCCCGTGGTGCTGCGGGTCTCCATCGGCAACAAGTACGGGGCCCAGCACTCCCAGGACTGGACCAGCATGTGCACGCACGTGCCCGGCCTGAAGGTCGTGTTCCCGGCCACCCCCTACGACGCCAAGGGCCTGATGTACTCCGCCCTGGCGGGCACGGACCCGGTGGTCTTTTTCGAGAGCCAGCGCATCTACGACATGCCCGAGCTCTTTGTGCGGGAAGGCGTGCCCGAGGGACGCTACGAGGTGCCCATCGGCGAGCCGGCCCTACGCCGCGCGGGCACGGACCTCACCATCGCCACGGCGGGCGCGACCCTGTACCGGGCGCTTGACGCGGCGAACCTGCTCGCGGACCGGTACGGCGTCTCCGCCGAGCTCTGGGACCTGCGCAGCCTCAACCCACTCAACTACCAGCCGCTCGTGGCCTCCGTGCGCAAGACGGGGCGGCTGCTCCTCGCCTCGGACGCGTGCGAGCGCGGCAGCTTCCTGCACACCGTGGCCTCGAACGTCCAGGCCCTGGCCTTCGACGACCTGGACGCTCCCGTGGCCGTGGTCGGAAGCCGCAACTGGATCACCCCGGCGGCCGAACAGGAGGCGAGCTTCTTCCCCCAGCCGGAATGGATCTTGGACGCGGTGCACGAGCGCCTGCTGCCGCTCTCCGGCCACCGAACGGACACGAACTGGACCGACGGCGAGCTTGTGCGCCGCAACCGGGCGGGGGTGTAAGGAGACAGGCGCGTTGCGGGCTCAGTCTCCCCGGCCCTTCAGCCGATGCGCGAACCGGGCCAGCGTCCCGGGATCGTGTTCCGCGGCGCCCTCCACGAACCCCGCGTACGTGTGGCCCTTGCCGGCCGACTCCTTGATGAATCGCATGCGCCGCTGGCGCAGCACGATCTCCTTGCGCAGGGCCGCCGGGTCCCAGCCGTCGGCGCGGGCCATGCCCTCCAGGCGGGCGAGCACATCCTTGTACGCGGGGTCCGCGGCACGATCGTGCCACTGGTGCGGGTCGGCCTCCAGGTCATACAGGGCCGGCGGCGCGCTCGCACCGAACCAGGCGCAGTACCGCTGCCAGCGCACCATGCGCACGGGCTCGTCCACGCCGCCCCATCCGTAGTCCGCGATCACCGGCCGGTCGCCCCAGCGCGTGTCCGGCGCCCCCACGAGCGGCAAGAGCGACCGCCCGGGCAACGCCTCGTCCCAGCCCTGCACGCCCGCGAACTCGAGCATGGTGGGCAGCCAGTCCACCTGGGAGATCGGCTCCGCGCAACGCGCGCCGCCCCGTTGGTATCCAGGCGGGGCCACGATCCAGGGGATGCGTACGCTCTCCTCGAAGAAGTTGCTCTTGCACCACAGCCCGTGCTCGCCCAGATTCTCGCCGTGGTCGGAGAGGTGCAGCACCCAGGTGTTCTGCGCCAGCCCCAGCTCGTCGAGCCGGGTGAGCACCCGGCCGATGAGCGCATCCATGCAGCTGATCATCCCGAAGTAGCACCGTCGCGCGCGCGTGATGTCCTCCGCACGCACTCCCTCGATGCCCGGAGCGACCACCCACAGGCCGCGCTGTTGGGCGAAAAGGTCGGGAATGTGCTCCTCGTACGGAGTCCCGTCCGGCGGGGTCCGGGGCGCAGGCACGTCCTCGTCTCGGTACAGGTCGTACCAGCGCTCGTCGACCTGGTAGGGGTTGTGGGGCAGCATAAACCCGAGGCACAGCGCCCAGGGCCGATCCTGGCATGTGCGCCCCAAGCGATCGAGCTCGTCCAGCGCGAGCTCGGTGCGGATCGTGTCGACCTGCTGCGTGCGCGACGGCTCGGACAAGGGGCTCGACTTGCGCACGTACCCCGTGCCCATGCGCGCGGAGTTGGGGGACGGCGCGGCCTCCCAGTCCGTGTCGCTGCCCGGATTCGTAAAACAGATGCGCTTGGGCGCGAGCCGCTCGAACCCGTGCACCACGTCCGGCCCGTGGAAGTGCTCGCGGCCCACGTACACGGTGTGGTACCCGGCTCGGGCCAGCACGTGCGCCCAGGTGGGGTCTTCCGTGCGAACGGGCGCGCCGAGGTCCCAGACTCCGTGCTGTGGGGTGAGCTTGCCCGTGAGGAAGCTCGCTCGCGCCGGGGTGCACAGGGGGTTGTTGCAGTACGCGGAGGTGAAGGTCACCCCGCGGGCGCTGAGCGCATCCAGGTTCGGGGTGCGCACGGGCGCGCCCAGGGCGCCGGTCATGTCGGGATGATGCTGGTCGGAGAATAGGACCAGCAGGTTCGGAGGTCGCTGTGCCACGTCGGTCTCTCCTTAGCAATCAAGGACGAAACGGGTACCCCGGTGCTGGAAGAAGCGAGTATACCGGCTCTGAGTATCCGGGCAAGGAGATCCCGGCCGCTGGCTCGCCGCGCGCCCGCGAAAATATCTTGCGCGCGTTTGGACTTCTCTCTATAAGCGCGGTTTCCGCTCGTTTCCGTTCGTTGTTGCAGCCGTATGCGATGGGAGACCACTGATGCCCGAACGCACCCGCCTGGGGCTTGCCGGCGCGGGCCGCGGCGGGGGGCTCATCATCCCCGCCATCCGCGACCACGGCGCCGAACTCGTAGCCGTGGCCGAGCCGTTCCCCCGCCGCCGCGAGCTCTTCGGTGAGCGCTGGACCAAAAACCTCGGCGACAAACCCCTGCCCGAGTTCCTGGACACCTACGAGGCGCTGCTCGAACGCAAGGACATCGACGCGCTGGTCATCGCAACGCCCGCGCCCATGCACGCGCCCCAGGCCGTCCAGGCCCTGGAGGCCGGGTTCCATGTGCTCAGCGAAGTCCCGGCCGCGCACACCCTGGACCAGGCTCGCGACCTGGTGCGCGCCGCGCGAGCCGCGAAAGGCACCTACTTCTTCTCGGAGAACTGCTGCTTCTGGTACTTCGTCAAGGAATGGGCGCGCATGGTGCGCGAGGGGCGCCTGGGCGAGGTGCAGTACGTGGAGGGCGAGTATGTCCACCGGCTGGGCTTCAAGTTCTGGGGTCGACCGTCCTGGCGGGCCTCGTACGAGCCCATCCGGTACTGCACGCACGAGACCGGGCCCCTGTTGGACATCCTGGACGACCGCGTGGTGCAGGTGAGCGCCTTGACCACCTCGAACAAGGTCTTCTCCGACAAGGCCTCGGACGACATCCAGGTGGCCCTGTTCAAGACCGCCAAGGGGGTGGCGTACAAGCAGCTCAATGCCTTTGGCGTGAATCGCCACCACCTCAGCCAAAACACCAGCCCGGTGCACCACTACTACTCCCTGTACGGGTCCCGGGGCTTTCTGGAGACCACGCGCCACGGCGAGTTCAAGACGCTCGCCTGCTTCCAGGAGGACCCGTCCGAGAACAAGGAACACGAGGTCCTGGACCTGCCCAAGGAGGACCTGACCCTTCCCGAGCAGGCCCGCGGCGGGCACGGCACCGCAGACTGGGAGATCATGCGCGACTTCCTCGCCTGCATCAGCGAGGGCCGCGCGCCCACGATCGACGTGTACCGCGGGCTGGACTACACCCTGCCCGGCATCTGCGCGGTCGAGTCCATCGCCCGGGGTGGAGCGCCCGTAACCGTGCCCGATCCACGCGAGTTCTGACCCTGAGGACTAGGAGAGCCAGTGATGTACAAGTTCGCGCATATCGGCAGTGGCGCCATGGCCTGGCCCCTGTGCCTGAGCCGAGACGTAGACGTGCGCGCGATCTGCGACGTCCACGACAAGCGCCGCAACGACGCCATCAAGGTCCTGGAAGGCATGAAGGCCCAGATGACCGCGGACAAGGAGCTCACCCCCACCGCCGGATACACCGACTACCGCGAGATGCTCGACAAGGAGCCGCTCGATATCGTGGGCATCGGCACGCCGCACCAGCTGCACGCCGAGATGGCCGTCGCCGCGCTCGAGGCGGGCTGCCACGTGTTCTGCGAAAAGCCCATGGCCGTGACTCTGGAGGAGTGCGACCGCATGGTGGAAGCCGTGCGCCGCACCGGACGCCGCCTGTGCATCAACGTCGGCCTGCGCGCGGACGCCGCCGTGCACACCGTGCTCCTAGAGCGCGAGTCCGGCGACCTGGGCGAGCCCTACTACGTGAAGAGCGACTACATCCACCACGGATTCCCGGCGAGCAGCAAGGACAACTGCCACTTCCTGTACAGCCCGCTGCTGTCGTTCGGCAGCCATCCGCTGGACCTGATCCTGGGCATCCTGGGCGAGCAGGCTTCCGAAGTGTACGCCGCGGGTACGCGCAAGATGGCCGACCCCGACTACAAGTTCCACGACACGGAGTCCGTGCTCCTGAAGACCGCGGACGGCCGCGTGGGCCATTGCCTGGTGGCCACGGACGTGCGGCGCGCGGGCTTCAACACGCTCCAGATCTACGCGCCCGGATGCGACGTGATTCAGGTCGAGAACGAGTATCCCCGAGACGACAACTTCCACGGCGCGGCGTGGGCCTTCTGGCGTGGCGACGGGCAGCGCACCGTGCGCACGAACCTGGACCTCGCCCGCCCTTCAGGCCACACCCACGCGGATTGGGGCGGCCACAAGCCCACGATCTACAAGCACGCAGAAAGCCTGATCATGGCCATTGAGCACAACGTCAAGCCGCTCACCATGGCCGACGTGGTCGACGGCGCCCGCGCGGTGGCCGTGGCCCTGGCAGCCGAGGAGTCGCTGCGCACCGGGCAGCCGGCCTCCGTGCGCCAGTACGCGCCCCTGGACGCCTATGACGAGAACGCGCCCCAGCCCGGGATCGACGACTATTTCGGCTCGGTGCTCGGCAAGTACTTCTATCTCCAGGAGAGAGGCTCGCTTCGCACGCTGCTCTTCGCATGAGGGCAATGGATCGGATCGATGGTACGCAGCGCCCCGTGGCGCATGCGCCGGCCAGGATGAGTGTTGTCTGTTCGCGACGAGGAGAACCAGACTATGTATAAGCTCGGTACGATCGGCAGCAGCCACATGGCCATTCCTCTGTGCCTGCACCCGGACGTGGACGTGCGCGCGGTCTGCGACGTCAGCGACAAGCGCCGCAACGACAATGTCAAGGTGTTCAATGCCACCAAGGCGCAGATGGCCGCGGACAAGGAGCCTACGCCCGTCACCGGGTACGCCGATTATCGCGAAATGCTCGACAAGGAGTCCCTGGACATCGTGGGCGTGGCGACCCCGCACCAGTTCCATGCCGAGATGGCCATCGCCGCGCTCGAGGCCGGGTGCCACGTGTTTTGCGAAAAGCCCATGGCCGTCACCCTCGAGGAGTGCGACCGCATGGTCGAGACCGTGCGCCGCACCGGGCTGCGCCTGTGCGTGAACGTCGGCCTGCGCGCGGACGCTGCCGTGCACACCGTGCTCCAGCAGCGCGAGTCCGGCGACCTGGGCGAGCCCTATTACGTGAAGAGCGACTACATCCACCAGGGGTTCCCCGCGAAGAACAAGGAGAACTGCCACTTCACCCACAGCCCGCTGCTCTCGTTCGGCAGCCACCCGCTGGACCTGATCCTGGGCATCCTGGGCGAGCAGGCGTCCGAGGTCTATGCCGCGGGCACGCGCAAGATGGCCGATCCCGACTTCCGATTCCACGACACGGAGTCGGTGCTCCTGAAGACCGCGGACGGCCGAGCGGGCCACTGCCTCGTGGCCACGGAGACGCGGCGGTGGCAATTTCATGTGCTCCAGGTGTATGCCACCGGATGCGACGTGATCCAGGTGGAGAACGACTTCCCGCCGCCGCAGAATTTGCACGACGCCTCGTGGGCGTTCTGGCGCGAGGACGGCCAGCGCACGGTGCGCCGCGATCTCGATCCCGCCCAGTTCGCCCGCCTGCCCCAGTTCCACCATGGCGGGCACCTGGCCACGAACTACAAGCACGCGGAGAGCCTGATGATGGCCATTGAGCACAACATCAAGCCGCTGACCATGGCCGATGTGGTCGACGGCGCCCGCGCAGTGGCCGTGGCCCTGGCCGCCGAGGAGTCGCTTCAGACTGGCAAGCCGGCGGCGGTGCGCCAGTACGCGCCTCTGGATGCCTATGACGCGAGCGCGCCCCAGCCCGGAATCGAGGACTATTATCGCACGATCATGGAGAAGTACTTCTACCTGATCGAACGATCGGCGCGGCGGGCTTTGTTGTTCGCGTAGTCCGCATCAACGGTAGCCTGCCGCGAGGCTGCGGCATTCCTGAGTGGCGAACGCGCGAGCCAAGCGGACGCACTTGCCGGCCTGCCCTCAAACGTAGGCCGTTCTGGGCCTTGCACCCCGGCGAAGAAGGCTCTCATCCGAACGTTCGCGCGGCTTCGATCATGGCCCGTAGGTTCTCGGATGGGGTCTCCGCCGGAATGGCGCATCCGGCGTTGAGGATGAGCCGCGGCGAGTCGCGATATACGTCCAGCAGTTCGCGAATCCGCTGCGCCACCAGTTGCGGCGTCCCGAACGCAAGCACGCCGCTCGGGTCGATGTTCCCCGAGAGCGCCACCCGCGCCTTGTAGTGATCGTGAATGAGGCGCGGGTCCGTCTTGTAGTCAAGCTCCAGGGCATCGGACCCGGTCTGGCACAGATCGTCGAGGACCGCCGCAGTGTTCCCGCACACGTGCAGCATGTGGGGCTTGCCGGCCGCGTGCGCCTGGCGGGCGGCCCGCTGTTCGTAGGGAAGCGCCCAGGTGCGGTACATCGCCGGGCTGATCATGTCCGGGCCCGCGGGGCTGTCGCCGTTGGAGACCATGTGGGCGCCTGTGTCGGCCATCAGCCCGATCATCTGCACGGTCGCCTCATTGCAGTAGGCGAGCAGCTCTCGCGCGTGGGCGGCATTCTCCGGGTCCATCAGGTCCATAAGCCAGGCCTCGGGGGAACGGACCATGCTGGCCAAGGAGAATGCGCACTGGTCGCAGTTGCCTCGCAGGTACACCTCGTCCCCGAAGTGCGCATGAATGATGCGCGCGGCCTCGAGCGTAATCTGCACGCGCTCGTCGCAGGCGATATCCACCGGCGGCAGCTCGCCCACCTTGTGCAACTCGGGCAGCAGGCCCGCCTGCGCGCGGGCGGGCTCATCCTCGGGATAGGCCACCGGAACCCCGATTGCGCCCGCCAGCAAGGCGGTGTCCATATCCAGCACCACGCCATCGTACCCGTAGGTCTCTACGGCTTGAATGTGGGCGTTCGCCATATTCCGCGCGCTCTCGCGGTACTGGCGCATGGTCAGGCCGGCCTGACGTGCAGCCATCAGGAAGTTATGGAGCACGATGGGCACAGTGTCCGGCCACTGTCCGCGCAGGACCGCCTCGACTCGCTCGCGTCCGTTCATGAAACGACCCTCGCCGGCGGGCGCATGGAGGCCCTAGGCCAACGGCTTACCTGCGGCTCTCTGCGCGAGCCTGGTGCCGGGCCCAGCCCAGGGCCACGATCCTGAGGCACAGGTGCGGAAAGTCGATGCCCACGGCCGCCGCGGCCTTGGGCAGCAGGCTGTGGCTCGTAAACCCGGGGACCGTGTTCACCTCAAGGAGGTACGGGCGCAGGTCCCGGTCCAGGCGCAGGTCCACGCGCGCGAAGTGCTCGGCGCCCACCGCCTCGCACGCGGCCAGGCCCACGCGCCGGGCCTCCTCCGCGGCCGCTTGCGGCAGAGGCGCGGGGCACAGATACTCGGTCTTCTCGTCCGCGTACTTGGCCGTGTAGTCGTAGAACGTGCGCGGCGTGCGCAGTTCGACCACGGGCAGGGCCTCGCCGTCGAGCATGCCCACGGTCACCTCTCGGCCCTCGATCAAGCGCTCCACGAGCACGGCGCGGTCATACTCGGCTGCCGCAGCGACCGCTGCCTGCAACTCGCCTCGATCCCCCACCAGGGTCACGCCTTGCGAGCTGCCGCCGTGCACGGGCTTGGCCACTACCGGGATGTCCAGCCCGGCGGCCGCCAGGGCGGGCTGCAGCGGTTCGTCGGGCCCGATCCCCGTCCATGCGGGCGTGGGCAGGCCTCGCCTGGCGAACAGGCGCTTGGCTCGCACCTTGTCGAACGCGCGTTCGCAGGCAGGCGCGCGGCTGGCGGTGTAGGCGAGGCCCCGCTCCTCCAGGAGCCTCTGCACCGCGCCGTCCTCGCCGAACTCGCCGTGCAGGGCGTTGAACGCCACGTCGCACTCGACCTCGTCGAGCGGCAACAGGTCAGCGGCCGGCAGATCCACGAGCCTGGACGCGACGCCTAGGCCGGCCAGGGCTTCGTGCACCGCGCGCCCGCTGGAGAGCGACACCTCGCGCTCCGGGCTGGGCCCGCCGCACAATACGGCCACCCGAAGCTTGATCGCCTCGGCTTCGTCTACGGCCATACGGTCACCTCCAACTCGAGCTCTACCCCATGGGCGCGTGCGACCGCCTCGCGCACCCGGTCGATGAGCCGGCGGACCTGGGCCGCGGTGGCCTTGCCGCGATTGAGGATATAGTTCGCGTGCCGCTCGCTTACCACGGCGGCGCCCTCGGCCCAGCCCTTGCATCCTGCCGCGTCGATGAGGGCCCCCGCAGACGCGCCGGGCGGATTGCGGAACACGCACCCCGCGCTTCGCGCGTCCAGGGGCTGGGTGCGTTGCTTGCGCGCAAGCTGGGCGCGCGTGCGCTCACGCACGCTCTCCGGGCTCTCCGGGGCGAGGGCGAGCACGACCTCGGTCACCACGCACTCGTCCAGGTTGCTGTGCCGATATCCGAATTTCAGCTCGTCGCGCGTCCGTCGTGCGGTCCGGCCCTGAAGGTCCAGGGTCTCGACCGCCTCGACCCACCGGCCGATGCCCTGCTCGTCCCCGGCATTCATGCGTACGGCCCCGCCCATCGTGCCGGGAATGCCGGCCAGGGCCTCCAGGTTCGCGAGCCCGTGTTCCGCCGCGAGGCGCACCGCCTCGGCCAACAAAGCGCCCGCGCCGCAGGTCATGCGCGCTGCGTCCGGATCGACTTGAATCTCCGCGAGAGATGCCCCCTGCAATCGCAGCACCAGGCCGTCCACCCCGGCGTCGTCAACGAGCAGGTTGCTGCCTCTGCCGAGCACGTACACGGGCATCCGTTGGTCGCGCGCGCGCGCGAGCAGCCTGCGGGCCTGGTCCACGGTGGACGGCTCGGCGTACCAGCTCGCCGGCCCGCCGATGCCCCACGTCGTGCGCTCGGCCAGCCGCACGCCTGGGCGGGGCGGATGGTCAAAGTCGTTCCAGCAACTCACGAGCGCAGTCTCCAATGTCCCCGGCCCCGAGCACGAGCACCAGGTCCCCGGGCCGCACGCGTTCGAGCACAGCGGCCGCTGCATGGTCGCGCGGCACCGGGCCGGCCACGGACCCGTTTCTCTGCCGCACGGCGTCCACGACGAGCCCCGCATTCGCGCCCGGGATCGGCGCCTCTCGGGCCGGGTAGACGTGGGCCACGACCACGGCGTCCGCTGTGGCCAACGCCGCGCCCAGGGCCTCGCCCAAGAGAAGCGTGCGGCTGTACAGGTGCGGCTGGAAGAGCGCCACCACTCGGCCCGGATGGACCGTACGCGCGGTGGCCAGGGCCGCGCGCACTTCGGTCGGATGATGGGCGTAGTCCTCGACCACGGTCACGCCGGACCGCGCGCCGATCAGCTCAAACCGTCGTGCCACCCCGACGCATCGCGGCAGGGCCTCGCGCAGAGCGTCCCACGGCGCGCCCAGCGCCCGCGCGGCGCCGAGGGCAGTCAGGGCGTTCTTCGCATTGTGCGTACCGGGCAGGTGCAGGGCAAACCGGCCGACCGGCTCTTGCCGGTCGAGCGCGGTGAACGTCTGACTCATCCCCTCCGCGGTACGCTCTGCGCCGCGCAGCTCCGCCTCCGGACCGAGCCCGGTGGCGAGCTTGCTCCCGGCATGCGCCCGCCACAGCGCCCAGGCGCCCGGGTCGTCCACCGCACAGACCAGCACGCCGTGGGGAGCCACACCCTGAGCAAAGCGCCTGTAGGCTTGCTCGACCGCCTCAGCCGTGGCGTAGTGGTCCAGATGATCGGGCTCGACCGCGGTGACCACCGCGACCGTCAGGTCTGGCTCCAGGAAGCTCTCGTCGCTCTCGTCGAGCTCCACCACCGCGAGGTCCGACTCGCCTTGGCGCACGTTCGAGGCCTCGCCCACCGGCACTCCGCCCAGGATCACGGTCGGGTCCATGCCGCAGTGCACAAGGAGCTGCCCGAGCAGCCACGTGGTGGTGGTCTTGCCGTGCGCGCCACTCACACCCGCCACGCGCCTGCCCCGCAGGAATCGCGCCAGGAACGTGCCGCGGCGCATGGCCTCGCAACGCCCGGGGGCCGCGCTGCGCTCGGGGTGGTCCGGCGGCACGGCCGAGGTGTACACGAGCAGATCCACTTCGTCCAGGTGGCGCGGATCATGGCCTTCGGACACGGGGATCCCGAGCCTGCGCAAGTGCGCGGTGCGGTCATTCGCATGCAGGTCGCACGCGGTCACCCGCGCGCCCGCGCGCCACGTGAGCTCGGCCAGGGCTGAGACCCCGATCCCGCCCGCACCCATGAAGTGGATGCGCCGCCCATGCAGGTCCATCGCCCGTCTTCTTCCTTTCAAGTCAACAAGACGCCCCGCGTGCGCAGGGCGACAAGCTTTACCTCACCTGAGAACACTGCTCGTGGATTCCAACCTCGCACCCGGCCAGGGTCAGCACGCGCCGGGCGATGCGGTCCGCAGCGTCCGGCCGGCCGAGGCCCCGCATCGCCGAGGACATGCGCTGGAGCCGCTCGGTGTCGTGCCATAGGTCCAGCACCGCTGCGGTCAGCCTGTCGGCACACAGCTCCTTCTCCACGGCGAGCACCGCGCCCCCGGTCTGCACCTGGGCGCGCGCATTCGCGGTCTGGTGGTCATCCCTTGCCTCCGGAAAAGGCACCAGAATGGCGGGCAGCCCCGCACACCAGAGCTCCGCGGCCGTGGACCCGCCCGCGCGCGAGACCACGACCCGCGCACGCGCATAGGCCTGGGCCATCTCATGCGTATAGGCCAGGGCCTGGGCCGCTTCGCCGAGCGGCGCGTACGCCTCGGCCACGCGCGCATGGTCGGTATCGCCCGTGATGTGGCGCACGCACACACCCGCGCGCACCAGCGTGGGCGCGGCCTCGGCCACAAGGAGGTTGAGCCGATGGGCGCCCTGGCTTCCGCCGATGACCAACAGCTCGTCCCGGGACGCGGGCGCATAGGCCCGGTCGGCCAGGTCCGCGATGGCACGGCGCACCGGCGAGCCCGCATCTACGATCTCTCCCTTGGCCCCGGACAACAGGCCGCGCGCCTGCGGGAACTCAAGGTGGATCTCCGCGGCCCACCGCGACAGAAACCGGGTCACACGTCCGGGGATCGCGTTTTGTTCGAGCAGGATCAAGGGCATGCCCCGCCAGGCTGCAACCAAGCCAGGCGCCCCGGCTGCGAATCCGCCCAGGCCGACCACCGCGTGCGGCCGCTCTCGGGCGAACAGGCGCATGCACTGTGCGCACGCGAGCGCGAACCGGGGCGCGTTGAGCGGCTTGCGCAGAGACACGGGACTGCCTCGCCCCGCGGCAAGCCGCACGAGCCGATATCCGGCCTCGGGCACGAGCTGCGCGTCCAGCCCGCACCGCCCACCCAGGAACGTGAGCTTTACCTGCGGACAATTGTCCCGCAGCGCCTGCGCCAGGGCCAGGCCGGGGTACAGGTGCCCTCCGGTCGCCCCGCCGGCGAGGACGACATGCGGGCCCGGCTCAGGCTCCATCGGCCGGGGCCCCCGCGCTCGCGCGCGCCAGGAAGTGCGCACTCCACGGCTCGGAGTCCGCGCCCGCGGCCAGGCGTCCGGCCGGCGCATAGGCGTGCCGCGCCACGCTCACGAGCATGCCGATCCCCGCGAGCGCGCACACCAGGCCCGATCCGCCGAAGCTCACCAGTGGCAGGCTGATCCCCTTGGTGGGCACGGACGCGGTGACCACCGCGATGTGCATGGCCGCCTGCGCGCCCAGCATCAGGGTGATCCCGAACACGAGGTAGCGCGCGAACGCATCCGGCGCGCGCATGGCCAGCCGCAGGCCGCAGCCCACGAGTACGGCGTACGCGGCCAGGATCCCGAGCGCACCCACGAGGCCGAGCTCCTGCCCGCCCACCGCGTAGATGAAGTCCGTGTGCGCCTCGGGCAGGTAGTAGAGCTTGGCCCAGCCCGCGCCCGGGCCCATGCCCAGCAGGCCGCCGCTTCCCAGGGTCTGCAGGCTCATGAAGGCGTGATGGGCCTTGCCCTCGGATCCGCCCTGCAGCCACGCCTGGATGCGCCCGGCCACGTGCGCGTATCGGGTGAGCATAAGCCACAGCGCGACGGGCCCCACGCCCGCCAGGAGCAGCCCCATGTGCAGGACACGCGCGCCCGCGGCAAGGAGCATGGCGAAGAGCACCCCGGCCAACAGGAGCGCAGTGCCCAGGTCCGGCTCCGCGGCCACGAGGCCTGCGGCCATGAGCACGAGCCCCGCCAGACCCGCGAATCGACGCGCGGTCATGGGCCGGTTGCGCGCGCCGTGCGCCAGGAACGCGGCCAGAACCACAACGAGCGCGTACTTGGCCAGCTCGCTCGGCTGCACGCTGTACCCAAACGGATGCAGCCATCTGCGCGCACCGTTGATGGGCCGGCCCAGCACAAGCACGGTCACGAGCAGCCCGACGGTGGCCACAAGGAGCGGCCATCGCAGCGCGTAGTAGCGTCGGTAGTCGATCCGGCTCAAGGCGAAAGCCGCGGCCAGCCCGAAGCCTATCCACAGCGCCTGGCGCTTGAGGAAGTACAGGCTCGTCCCCATCTGCTCGTCGGCCCGGATGGCGCTGGCCGAATACACGAGCACGATGCCCACGGCCAACAGGGCCGCGACCGCGGCCACGAGCCACGCGCATACGCGGTCGCACTCGGCCTGCCGTGCGCGCGTCGCTTCTGCGGCTTTTCGAATGCCGGGGCCGGGGTCCGTCGGGGGTGTCTGGGTCATGCGCATTCTCCACGATCTCCGGTCAATGCATCTTCAGGCTCGCCAGGCCCAGGGCCGCCAATACGATGCCGATGCACCACAGCCGCACCACCACGTGGTTCTCGTGCCAGCCCGAGAACTCGAGGTGATGATGAAACGGCGCGCACCGCAAGAGCCGTTTGCCTCGCGTGCGGCAGCTGGCGATCTGCAGAAGCACGGAGACCGCCTCGACCACGAACACGCCGCCGCAGACCAGGAGCACGAGCTCCTGCTTCACGGACAACGCCGCGAACCCGATCGCCGCGCCCAGGCCCAGGCTGCCCGTGTCGCCCATGAACACGCGGGCCGGATGGGCGTTGAACCACAGGAAACCCAGCGTCGCGCCCACCACGGTTGCGCACAGCACGGTCAGCTCGCCGCTGTGGCGCACAAAGGGAATGCGCAGATACGTCGAGACCTCCGCGTGTCCGGCCGCGTACGCGAGCACGGTGAACGTAAGCGCCACGAGCGCCACGAGCCCGGCGGCAAGCCCGTCCAGCCCGTCGGACAGGTTCACGGCGTTGGAGCTTCCCACGAGCACGAGCAGAAAGAACGGCGCGTACATCGCGCCAAGGTCGGGGTAGAACTCGGCCATCTTCGTGCCCGGGACCAGGAGGTGGGTGACGTGGCGTACGTCGCCGAACGCGCACAGCATCAGGCATGCGCCCGCGGCGAGCACAAACTGGGCGATGAGCTTCACCGGACGCGCCAGGCCGCCCGGGCGGATGCGGCGCAGCTTCACGTAGTCGTCCACAAGGCCCAGCGTGGCAAAGGCGAGCAGCACCACGAGCGTCATCCACACATAGGGGCTCGTGGCGTCGGCGAACAGGACCCCGCCGACCACGATGGCGCAGACCAGGATGATCCCGCCCATGGTGGGTGTATCCCGCTTGAGGTGGTGGAGCTTTTCGAGCTCTGCGCTGTCGGGCTTGTCCATGTTCTCCGTGACGCGCAGGCGTTTGAGCAGGCGGATGAAGCCCGGCCCGGCCGCGAGCGCGGCCAGGAACGCCACCACCATGCCGACCGCCGCGCGAAATGTAATCGAGTCGAACACGCGCAGCGGTCCGTACAGATCTTCCAGGTTGGCCAGATACTTAAGCACTTGTGCGCTCCTGTGCGGGATCGGCGTCTTGTCGAGCAAGCCGTTCGATGTGGCGCACCACCCGCTCCATGCCCGCGCTGCGCGAGCCCTTCACCAGGATCAGGTCCTCCGGACGCAGGTATTCCTCCAGGTGCGGCAGCAGCACGAGCACGGACGGGAAATAGTGCGCGCGGCACTTGGCATGACTGGCGTCCGCGGCCTCGGCCAACGCCACGGTCGACGGGCCCACCGCGAGCACGAGGTCGATGCCAGCGCGCCCGATACTCTGCCCGCACTGGCGATGGAGCCGCTCGGTGCTCGCACCCAGCTCGCCCATGGCGCCCACGATCGCAACACGCCGCCGGGCCGGGACCGCGCGCAGGAACTGCACCGCGGCCTGCAGGCTGTCCGGGTTCGCGTTGTACGTGTCGTCGACCACGCGGTACGGGCCGATGTCTCGATAGGTCATCCGCCCGGCCACGGCGCGGAACCCGGTCAGGGCGTCGGCGGCCTCGCGCACGGGCACGCCCAGCCAGTGCGCCACGAGCATCGCAGCCAACACATTGCCCACGTTGTGCACGCCCAGCACCGGCACGCGGAAGTCCACGTCCCACGCGCGGAACCGCACGCCGCGCTCGTCGCACACGAGGTCCTGCGCAAGGATGTCGCTGCCCCCGTCCACGAGCCCGAACCGCCGCGCCGCACAATGGAGGCGCTCCTCCAATACGGACCGGTACGCCACATCGGTCGGGTACACGGCCAGACCGTGCTCGGGCAGGGCAGAGAAGAGCGCGGCCTTCTCCTTGGCCACGTTCTCCGCCGTGCCGAATCCTTCCAGGTGCGCGGGCCCGACGCCGGTGACCACCCCGACCGTAGGCCGCACGAGCCGCGCGAGTTCGGCAATCTCGCCCGGAGCGTTCGTGCCCAGCTCGATGACGCCCGCCCAGGCATCTTCCGGAGCGGAGAGAATCGAGAGCGGCACCCCGATCCGATTGTTGAAGTTGCGCACGGACGAGACCACCGGTCCCCGGCCGCGCAGGATGCAGGCGAGCAGCTCCCGGGTCGTCGTCTTGCCGTTCGACCCGGTGATGGCCGCCCAGGGAATGTCGAGCGCCATGCGGGCCGCGTGCGCGAGGCGGCCCAGCCCGGCCACCGTGTCCTCGACCACCACCCCGGGCAGGTCGTCGAGCGCCGACTCGTCCTGCACGAGCGCGGCCACTGCGCCGCGCTCCGCTGCACTTTGCACAAAGGCGTGCCCATCATGACGCGGACCCCGAATCGCTACGAACAGGTCGCCCGGGCGCGCCTGTCGGCTGTCCGTACACACGCGATCCGCGGCCAGGCCGTTGCGGCCCACCAGCCGGCCGTTCGCCCAGGCTGCGCATTGGGCCAGGGTCATGCGCATGCGCAGGCCTCCTGACTCGCCTCGCCCGAGCCGAACTGCTGCACGAGGGCCTTGCGCGCCACTTCGCGGTCGTCGAGCGGAAACCGCTGCGTGCCGACCATCTGGTAGGTCTCATGCCCCTTGCCCGCCACGAGCACGGTGTCCGCGGGCTCGGCCAGGGCCACGGCCTCGGCCACCGCGCGGGCGCGATCGGGCTGCCACAGCACCGCCTCGGGCCGCTGGAACCCGCCGCGCACGTCCGCGAAGATCCGGTCCCTGGACTCGGTGCGCGGGTTGTCGTGCGTGACGACCACGCGGTCCGCACCCGCCTCCGCGGTGCGGGCCATGAGCGGACGCTTGCCCCGGTCCCGGTCACCGCCGCACCCGAACACGAGGATCAGCCGCCCCCGGCAAAGGGGCCGCAAGGCCGCGAGCACATGCCGCAACGCGTCGTCGGTGTGCGCGTAGTCCACGAACACGGCCGGACCGCCCGGCCCGCGCACGCGCTCCAACCGCCCGGGTACGCCCGCGAAGCTCTCCAGGCCCTGCATTACGTCGTCCAGGTCCGTGCCCAGGCGCACCGCGGCGAGCGCCGCGGCCAGGGCGTTGCGCACATTGTGCCTGCCCACGAGCCGCGTTTGTACTTCGCGAGCGCGGCCCGCATACGAGACGGTGAACACGCTCCCTTCCAGGGTGAGCTCCCGGATCCGCGCGGTCAGGTCCGCAAGGGCGTCGAGGCCGTACCAAGCGGGCCTGCCCCGCGTGGCCCCGGCCATGCGGGCCGCATACGGGTCGTCCGCGTTGAGCACCGCGCACGCCCCGGGCTCGAGCAGCTCGAACAGACGCATCTTGGCCGCGGCGTAGCGCTCCATGTCCATGTGATAGTCCAGGTGGTCGCGCGTAAGGTTGGTGAACACGGCCGCTGCGTACTGCGCGCCGCACACGCGGTCCTGGTCCAGGGCGTGGCTGGAGACCTCGGCCACGGCTGCGCTGCACCCTCCGTCGACCATCTCGGCAAGAAGCCGCGCAAAGGTCGCGCTGTCCGGCGTGGTCATGGGCGCGGGACGCGACTCGCGGCCGGTGTCGTACATGATGGTGCCCAGCAGTCCGCAGCGCTCTCCGCTCGCGGTCAACAGGTGGCGCAACAGATACGCGGTCGTGGTCTTGCCGTTCGTGCCCGTGACCCCCGCAAGCGCGAGCCGCTGCGAGGGCGATCCGTAGAGACGCTCGGCCGCGGTCGCGAAGGCCTTGCGCGGCTGCGGACTCACGATCAGGGGCGCCTGGTCGCAAGAGAGCGGCCGCCCGGCGAGCACCCCCACCGCGCCGCGCGCGAGCGCCTCGGGCACATAGGTCGCTCCGTCCGCGCGCGTACCCGGCAGCGCCCCGAACAGGGCCCCGGGCGCCACGGTGCGCGAGTCGCAGGTGATCGAGCGCACCTCCACGGACCCGTCGCCGTGCAACTGCGCGTCGGGAATCTGGGCCGCAAGCTCGGCGAGTCGCATCGTTTTGTCTCGTCCTTGCCAGGCGCACCTCGTTACGGGGCCACGGCCAGGCGCGTGCGGTCCGCGTCGGCCGCGCGGGGCGGGACCTTCAGGTACAAGAGCGCCGCTTCGAGGATCGAGCGCACGGCCGGCGCGGCCACGGTGCCGCCGTAGTGGGTGCCCTTGGGCTCGGTCACGGACACGAGCGCCAGCGCGCGCGGCGTGTCCACCGGGCCGAACCCGCAGAAGCTGGCCACGTACTTGCCTTCGGCGTATCCGCCGCGCTCGGCGATCTGCGCGGTGCCGGTCTTTCCGCCGATAGTATACTGTCCGCTCTGGGCCCGGCGGCCCGTGCCCTCGCGCACCACGCGCGCGAGTACTCGGCGCATGGCCGCCGAGGTGCGCGGCGCGATGACCCGGCGCACGGGCTGCACGGGGTAGGCTTCTTGCACCACCCCATCCTCGTTCGCGAGCGCCACGGCGACGCGCGGGCGGACCAGGATCCCGCCGTTGACCAGAGCCGAGAACGCGGTCGCCAGCTGGAGGGGCGTGACCGCGATCTCCTGGCCCATGGGCAGAGAGGTCATGGCGAACTTGCGATTCCACGTCTCCACGGGCCGCAGCATGCCACCCACCTCGCCGCACAGGTCCGCGCCCGTGGGCGTGCCGAACCCGAAGGCGCGCAGGCTCTCGTACAGGGGCTCCGCGCCCAGTCGCGCGGCCACCTTGGCGATCCCGATGTTGCTGCTCTTGACCACGACCTCAGACGCGGTGAGCGTCCCGTACCCGTGCACGTCGTGGAGCACCCGGAATCCCAGGTTCCAGGTGCCGCCCTCGCACCCGACGGGGGTGTCCAGGGCCACGGCCTCGCGGTCTAGGGCCGCGGCGAGCACAAAGGGCTTGAACACGCTGCCCGGCTCGTACACCGCGGCCACGGCGGGGTTGAGGCGCACTTCGGTGGGCGCCTCCGCCGGAGCGTTCGGATCATAGGCCGGAAGCGCGGCCATGGCCAGCACGTCGCCCGTGTAGGGGTCCATGACCACCGCGCCCGCACGTCGGGGTTGGTATTCCTCCCAGACCTGTTCGAGCGCGCGCTCGGCCACTCGCTGGATGTAGGCGTCCAGGGACAGGCGCAACCGCTGGGCCGGTTCGGCCGGCTCGCGCGGCTGCTCAGCGACCTGGAACACGCGCCTGCGCGCGTCGTAGAAGAGCTCCTCCTCTTCGGCCGCACCGGACAGAGCCTCGTCCCACTCCCGCTCCACGCCCTGTTGGCCGACTCCGTCCACATTGGCGAACCCGACCAGGTGGCAGCCGCTCGTGCCTCCGGGGTAGCGGCGGACCCAGATCTCGGGCAGGAGTACGCCCGCCAGATCGAGCTCGCGCACGGCGCGGGTCTGCGCCGGGGTGAGCACCCGCCGCACCCAGGCGAACCGGGTCGTCTGGCCCTGGGCGCGCCGGTCGTGCACGTACTCGAGCACGCGCGCCACTTCGAAGGATTCCAGGTCCATCGCGCCGCTCAATGCCATGAGCGCGTCGGCCAGCCGCCCGGTGCGCGCCGGGTCCACCGCGCACCCGTGCCCGCGCACGGACACGGCCAGCGGCCGGTCCGCGCGGTCCACGATCCGCGCCCGCGGACCGGGTGTGCGCCGCGTGCCCTGCATCAGGCGATCCGCGCGCGCCTGGGCTCCGTCGTGTTCAAGGACCTGAAGCTGGACGAGCCTGCCCGCGAGCCCTGCGTAGGCGAGCAGCACCAGGACGAGAAGCGCGGCCACGCGCCCGCGGCCCGGCACGGGGTCCGTTCTCTGCTTCTGCACCTCGGACGGGGGCATGGGGTTCCTCACGGATTCGGGGCCGCAGACCGGGCCGCCAGGGACGTGCGGGCGGGCGTTACGGGCCGCAGGCCCAGGTCCAGCTCGCGATTGAGGGCCTCCAGGCGCGCGGGACGTACTAGGCGCGCGTGCTCGGCCTTGAGCGCGGCCAGGGTCTCGGTCAACCGCTCGCGGCAAGCGGTGAGGCGCGCGATCCGATATCCGGCGCGCACACGCTCCACCTCCGCATGGACGGTGAGCAGGCCCAACCCGGCCAACAGGATCGCGAACAGCACCACGGTCCACGCGCGCATCCGCGCCTCCCTACTCTTTGCCAATCCGTTCGATCACCCGCAGCTTGGCGCTGCGGCTGCGCGGGTTGGCGCGCTTCTCCTCCGCGGACGGGCCCACCGGTTTGCGCGTCACCTCGCGGAACTCGTCGGGCAACGCGCGAAACGCACGCTTCACGAGCCGGTCCTCCAGGGAATGGAAGCTGATCACCGCGAACCGTCCCCCGGCCGCGAGCCGGTCGGGAAGCACGGTCAGCGCGCGCTCGAGCTCGCCCAGCTCGTCGTTCACAGCGATCCGCAAGGCCTGAAAGGTGCGGGTGGCCTTGTCTATCCTGGACCGGCCGGGGACCGCGCGCCGGACGATGTCCGCCAGCTCTCCAGTAGTCTCTATCGGCTTCTTACCCCTTGCGCGTACAACCCTTTTGGCGATGCGCCGAGAGAACCGCTCCTGCCCGTAGCGGTGCAGAAGATCGGCCAGTTCCGGCTCCGAGAGGCGGGCGAGGAGGGCGGCGGCCGTGGGCCCGCCTGACCCGGGGTCGAAGCGCATGTCGAGCGGGCCCTCCTCGGAGAAGGAGAAGCCTCGCTCGGGCCGGCCCAGCTGCGCGGAGCTGAGCCCCAGGTCCAGGAGCACCCGGTCCGCGGTGCCCAGCTCATGGGCGTCCAGGAGCTGCGGGATTTGACAGAAGCTGGCTTGCTCGAACAGGACGCGCGCATCGGCGTCCTTCAAACGTGCGCGCGCCCGGTCCAGGGCCTCGGGGTCGCGGTCGACCGCCAACAGGGCCCCGTGGACGCCGATCGCCTCGACCAGCCGCTCGGCATGCCCGCCACGCCCGACCGTGCCGTCCACGACCCGCATGCCCGGACCGGGACGCAGGAGCTCCAATACGGGCCCGAGCAGGACCGGGACGTGTTCTTCCCCCGTGCAGTCCCGGTCATGCTCGGACGCCGCGCGATTCATAGCGGAGCTCGTGCGCCTGTGCGCACCGTGCTGTGGGCGGGGCGAGGCCGGGCCGGCCGGCCGCCGTGGCCTGGATGAATGGAAAAGGCGAAGAGCGGGGCGGGCCTTTCCTTGCGCCCCGGCCGGGCTCCGGGATCGGGGAGGAGGTCCCGGACCCCCGTCGGCGCTGCCGCCCCGCTCTGCGCCAGCGGGAAATCGAACCTGTCCGCCTGGAACGGGCTGTGTGGATCTCGGCCGGGCGCGCGCGCAGCCATGCCGTTTCCCCAAGACGTTACCGCTCGGGATCCCCCCAGATCCCGCGCGGCCCCCCTAGACGATGGCGTTCAGTTCCTCGGACAGCTCGACACGAGAGAACTGCGCCCCCAGGGCCTGTACCCGTTCCGCACGACCGCGCAGCGCGATCGCATCGGCCGAGTCCACCGGCTCAGCCCGTTCCAGGCGATCCAAGACTCGTTCTACAACTCCTTGCTCCACTTCCTGTTCGGTTATCGTGGTCGGCATGTCGACTCCTCTTGCCCCCTGCCCCGAGCGCGGACCGCGCACTGCCTGCGCCGCCCCCTAGGGGCCAAAGATGCGTCGCGCCAACCCGGCGCGCTTCTCCTGCGTGGCCGGCTCTGAGGCCGAGCGGGCGCTGCCCCGGATCCGGGCGTCCCAGATCTCCACCCGGTCGTTGTGCCCCAGGAAGACCACGGTGTCTCCCCGGATCTGTGCGGCCTCGCGCAGAGCCGCAGGGATGACCAGCCGGCCCTGGGCGTCCACGTCCACGGCATGCGCGTCTTCGAAGAAATCGCGAAGGAAGTCCGGGTCCGCGCGCGTCTGGTCGTCGGACATCACGCGGTCCACAATGCTGCGGAACTGGGCGTGGGTGTAGCAGTACAGGCAGGGCGCCTCGCCGCGTACGAGCACGAACCCCTTGTCGAGCTCGGGTTCGGGGATCACGGCGCGGAAGCGCGCGGGCATGGCCACCTGGCCCTTGTCGTTGATCCGGTGTTCGCAACGGCCGTAGAAGAAGGGGCGTGCCTCGCGCTCGACCACGGGACTCTCCTACGGGACGGGACTACAGCGGGCACTTTTCTACACATCTACTCCCTACTTCGTGCTACTGTGCCCTACTATACGATCCCGGTTCGGCAAGACAAGAGGATTCTCGGGTTGCGTTCGGGCGTCTGCTGGACGCCGCTGCACACAGGGTTTGCGCGTCATCTATATGTAGCGTTCGGCAGAGAAGGCCAACCCCGGATATTGGGCCGTGGACCACCGCGACGGCGAGCGGTCCGTGCTCGAATTTCTTCGAAATCCTGTCGATTCCTGGTGCCGGGTCGGCTCGGCCGTCGCCGAGACCACGAGCCTTGTGGCCCGGACGCGGAGTCCTATAATCCGAAGCAGGCGAATAGTCTGCTGAGGAGACGCGGTGTGCGCGTGCCATCTTCGTTTCGCACGCAGCTCGCGGTCGTCGCCGGCGACCTCCCGGGCGAATGCACGGCGCCAAAGGTCCACATGATCCCGCTGACGCTCGTGGCGGTCCTGCCTTTGTCCCCTCGCGCACGAGCGCGTGCTTGCCTTTGGCCCGACAAACACATACCATGAACTTCGGTCGCTGCGGCCCATGAGGTCGGTTTTGCCCGGAGTGCGCCGAGCCCATGCACGAGCCCATCCGGCGGCGGATCATCCGAGCCACCCTGCTCATCGGCGCGGTCTTCGTCATCGGCACGGCCGGATTCCGGTACCTGTTGGGCCTCCCCTTCATTGAGGCCCTGTACCTGACTGTCATCACCCTGACGACCGTGGGGTACGGCGACATCTCCCCGCACGCGGACATGCCACCCGGGGGCAACGCCTACCTCGTCAAGCTGTTCACGATTCTGCTCATCATCGTGGGCATGGGCGGCTTCCTCTATTTCCTGTCCATCGTGACCGAGTACATGGTCAGCGGCGAGATGAGCCGCGCGCGCCGACAAGGGCGCATGCGCCGGCGCATCGACGGCCTGCGCGGGCATTGGATCCTGTGCGGCGCGGGCGAGACCGCCCTGCACATGGCCCGGGAGCTGGGCAACACGGCCCGGCCCTTTGTGCTCGTGGATACGGACGCAGACCGTCTCCGGGCCCTGGCCGACCGTCTTGCGGACCTGTGCTACGTACACGGAGACGCCACGCAAGAGACGACATTGGCGCGCGCGGGACTCGAGCGCGCAGCCGGGGTGCTCCTCGCCCTTCCCGACGACAAGGATGTGCTCTACGCCCTGCTGGCCCTGCAGGAACGAAAGCGTGCCACCGGCGCGGTGCTGCGCGTGGCCGCGCGGACCACGGACTGGCAGAAAACCGGGCCCAAGTTGCGCGCCGCGGGCGCGGACGTCGTGATCGCGCCGGACGGCATTGCCGGACGCCGCATGGTGAGCGAGATGTTCCGCCCGTCAGTGACCACGTTCCTGGATCGGATGCTGCGCGACACGGGCACAGTCCTGCGCGTCGAGGAGGCCACGGTCGCCCCGGACAGCGCGCTCTGTGGCGTCCCCCTGGAGCAGAGCCGCATCCGCGAGCGGACCGGGCTCGTGATCGTGGCGGTGCGAGGCCCGGACGGCACGTTCGCGTACAACCCGGGGCCGCAGCAGCCGCTCGCGCCCGGCGACGTGCTCATCGCCATGGGAGAGATGTCCCAGATCGTACACCTGCGCCGCCTGGCGGGTGCGGCCTGAGGCGAGGGTGCCTGATGACCGGTCACGCACCTCGACAGCCATCCCAACACGCGCACCGCGCGGAGGAACCGGGCGAGATGTCCTCTGCCACGGACTCCGAGGCGCTCGCAGGCCTCAAGGACCACGTGATCGTGTGCGGCACCGGTCCCACCGCCCAGCGGATCATCGCGGAGCTCGAGGCCTTCCGTACCGGCGCGGGGATGCGCCGCACGAGCGGCGCGATCCCGCCGCGCGAGTACGTGGTCGTGGCCAGAATGCGTGAAGACATCGACCGGTTGCGTCGACGCTACCCACATATGCACGTGTTGATCGGCGACCCGACGGAAGACGAGATTCTGGCCCAGGCGGGCGTACAGCGCGCGTACGGGGTCTTCGCGGCGCTCGCCGACGAGCGCGACAATCTGTTCATCACCTTCACCGCGCGCCACGAGAATCCGGATGTGCGCATTGTCGCCCGCACCACCGACGTGTACGGCACCGAGCCAAAGCTGAAGGCCGCGGGCGCGAACGCGGTCATCAGCCCCAGCTTCATCGGAGGCCTGCGCCTCGTGAGCGAGACCGTACGGCCCAGCGTGGCCGCGTTTTTGGACGAGATGCTGCGCGGCCGCGATACGGATCTGGGGCTCGTGGAGGTCTGCGTCCAGCGCACGAGCGCCCTGGCCGGACGCACGTTGCGCGAGCTCTCGCTCCCGGCGCGTCACGGGCTGCACGTGGTGGCCCTGCACACGCGCGCTGCCACCGAGTATGCCTACAACCCCGGCCCGGAGGCCCGCGTCCAGGCGGGCGATACCCTCGTGCTCTTCGGGGCGCGCGCTTCCATCGACCGCCTGGCCGCCGAGGCAGGCCCTGCCCCGCAGGAGGAAGCCGATGGCTGAGTCGCCCGTGCCCCGCAGGGGCATGACCCGTGAACCGCTGCGACGCCAGCTCTTGCGTCCCCTGGTTTTCTTCGTGATCGTGTACACGGCGGGGGTGTTCGGGTACTACCTCATCGGCCTGTACTTCAAGGACCAGCCGGACAGCCTAATCCACTGCGTGTACCAGGTCGGGATCCTGCTCGCGAGCGTAGGCTTCACCGACATCCTCAGCAGCCACGACACCGTGGCCGGGATCGTGTTCACCGTGATCATGGCCCTGTTCGGCGTGGGGTTCTTGCTGTGGATCATCTCCACGGTCACCGCGTTCATCATGGGCGGCCAGCTCACCGAGCTGATCGGGAGGGACAGGATGCGCAAGCGAATCGACGAACTGCGAGACCACTATGTCGTATGCGGCGGAGGCGAGACCGGCCAACACACGGTGCGCGAACTCGTGGCGGCCGGACACGACGTCGTGCTCGTGGAGGTGGACGCCGAACGGATCGACCACCTGTTGCGTGACATTCCGGACCTTCTCTACCTCCAGGACGACGCCTCGGACGACGATGTGCTCCGCCAGGCGGGCATCGACCGCGCGGTGGGGTTGGTGAGCGCCCTGCCCAATGATAAAGACAACCTGCTGTTGGTGGTCACCGCCCGGCAAATGAACCCGGCCCTGCGCATTGTCAGCCGGTGCGTGGAGACCGAGAACGAACGCAAGCTGCGCCGGATCGGCGCGGACGCGGTGGTCAGCCCCAACACGATCGGCGGCCAGCGCATGGCCGGAGAGCTCATCTGCCCCACGGTGGCCAACTTTCTGGACCAGATGGTCCACGACCAGCGCAACATCCGCATGGAGGAGGCGGTCATCCCCGAGCACAGCTCATGCGCGGGCAAGACCCTCGCGCAGATCGACCTCGCGCGCGTCGCTGACGTGAATATCATCGCCCTGCGCAACCCGGGCGCGGACTATTTCGTGTACAATCCGCGCGGCGAGACGAGCACCGTAGCGGGCACAGCCCTTGTCTTGATCGGCGCCCCGGACGAGATCGCCAAGGCCCGAGAGGCGCTCTCGGAGTAGCCCTTCCCGCACCGGAACCCGAGAGGCGCACGCCCCGCGCGGCGCAGGACCGCGGTTCAGCCCACGTCATCGTCCGGGTGTTCCTGGATCTCGTCCTCGGGCTCCAGGCCGGGGTCTAGGTCGTCCCAGGCGTCCTCGTCCTCAAACGTGCGCCGTCGCCACTGGCCCGCCCCGAGCTTGCGCCGCCGGCCGCTTCGCACGGGCGCGCGCCGGCCGTAGTAGCCGCCCGGCCGGCCCATGGACGGGACCAGGCCCTCGGGCGCGAACACCTCGTCCTCGCCCGGCAGGCACTCCACCTCCTCGGCGGGAAGCTCGTCCAGGAAGCTGCTGGGCAGGGACATCGTGATCTCGCCCCACTGGAGCCGCTGCTTGGCCGCGGACAGGTACAGGCGCTCCTTGGCGCGCGTCATGGCTACGTACAGGAGGCGCCGCTCCTCCTCGCGCTCGGCGTCCGTGTCCATGCTGTTGCGGTGGGGCAGCAGGCCCTCCTCGAGCCCGGCCACGAACACGGCCCGGAACTCGAGCCCCTTGGCCGCATGCATGCTCATGAGGGTGATTTGTCGAGACTCGCTGTTCCACTCGTCCACGTCGGTGACGAGCGCCACGTCCTCCAGAAACGCGGCCAGGTCCGCGTCCGGGCGCTCGGCGTCGAACTCCGCGGCGCGGTTGACCAGGCCCTCGATGTTCTCCACGCGGTCCTCAGAGCGGATGTCGTCCGGATCGCGGTAGTGGTCCTTCAGGCCCGCATGCTCGAGCACCGCCTCCACAAACGCGCGCACCGGCGCGCGCGGCAGGGCCGCGAGCGCACGGCAAAGCGCACGCAGGGCCTTGAGCCCCTTGGTGTACCGGCCGGTCCAGGCTTCGCCGAAGTCCTCGGCAACCAGCGTCTCCATCATGCCCGCGCCCCGCTGCGCGGCCAGAGCCTCAAGCGCGTCCAGGGTCTTGACGCCCACGCCCCTGGGCGGCGCACCCGCCAGGCGGCGGAAAGCAGCGTTGTCTCGCGGGTTGGCCACGGCCTTCAGATACGCGAGGACGTCCTTGATCTCTTTGCGCTCGTAGAAGCGCACGCCGCCCACGATGGTGTACGGAACCGACTCGCGGATAAGCACCTCCTCGAACGTGCGCGACAGGGCGTTGACGCGGTAGAAGACCGCAATCTCGTCCAGGGGCGTGCCCGCACGCTCCAGGCGGCGGACCTCGCGGACCACCCAGGCGGCCTCGGTGCGGTCGTCGGCCGCGCAGAAGAACGCAGGCCGCTCCCCCTGCGCGGCGTCGGTGACCAGGCGCTTCTCGTACCGATGCGCGTTGTGGCTGATGAGCTCGTTGGCCACGTTGAGGATCCGGGCCGTGGACCGGTAGTTCTTCTCCAGGAACACGACGCGCGTGCCGGGGTAGTCGGACTCGAAGTCCATGATGTTGCGGTAGTCGGCTCCGCGCCACGAGTAGATGGACTGGTCCGGGTCCCCGGTCGCGTGCAGGTTTCTGGACTGTCCGGCCAGCGCCTTCATGAGCAGGTACTGAACGCGGTTCGTGTCCTGGTACTCGTCCACGAGCAGGTACCGGTACCGCTGCTGGTACCCGGCCAAGAGCTCGGGGTCCGAGGTGAGCATCCGCAGTGTCAGCCATAGCAGGTCGTCGAAGTCCACCGCGTTCGCCCCGCGCAGGCGCTTCTCATAGGCCTGGTACACCTCGGCGACGACCTCCTGCCGGGGGCCGTGCGCGTCGGCGAGCACCTCCTCGTAGGTGCGCATCTCGGTCTTGGATCGGCTGATCGCCGCGGACAGGCCGCGGGGCGCGAACCGCTTCTCGTCCAGGTCCAGGTCCTTGAGGCACGCGCGGATCACCGCGATCTGGTCGTCGTCGTCATAGATCGAGTAGCGCCGGTCGCGCCCGCAGTCGAGCCGTTCCACGTCCCGGCGCAGCCACCGCGCGCACGCGGAGTGAAACGTGGTCACCAGCGCCGGGACCGGACCGACCAGCCGCTCCACACGATCGTGCATCTCGCGCGCGGCCTTGTTCGTGAACGTGACCGCCAGGATCTGCCACGGCCGCACGCCCTGGTCAATGAGATGCGCGATGCGCCGGGTCACCACCCGGGTCTTGCCCGAGCCCGCGCCCGCCACCACGAGCATCGGCCCGTCGCGGTGGGTCACGGCCTCGCGCTGGGCGTCGGTGAGGTCGTCGAGAATGCGCGTCATGATGGCTCCGTCATCCTATGGACGGCCGGGCCGCTCGCGCCGGCGGCGCACACCGCGCTGGGGCCTTCGGGAAAGCGACGCCGAGGCGCCTACGCGCCCATGGCCTGCTGCTTGATGCGTTTGAGGTGCTTCATCACCGTGTCCGGCCCGCGGCCGAACCAGTCGTGGACCCGCTCGTACTCGGCGTACAGGTCGCCGTAGACCCGGTGGCGGGCCCGGTCGGGCCGATAGACCTTGCGCTTGAGGCGCGCCATGTGCTTGACCGCCTGCTGGACGGTGTTGTGCCCGCCCCGCTTGCGGCCCGCGGCGACCGCGCCGAACATGGCCGCCCCGAGCGCGCAGGTCTGCGCCGAGGCGCTGATCTTGATCGTGCGGCCGGTCACGTCGCTGAACACCTGCATGAGGAACGGGTTGCGCTCGGGCAGTCCACCGCAGGCATAGAGCTCCTTCACGGGCACGCCGTGTTCCTCAAAGGTGTTGATGATCTTGTACGTGCCGAAGGCCAGGCTCTCCACGAGCGCGCGGTACAGGTCCGCGGGCCCGGTCTGGAGGTTCATGCCCACGAACATGCCGGTGAGATTCGCGTCCACCAGGATCGAACGGTTGCCGTTGAACCAGTCGAGGGCCAGCACGCCGGATTCGCCCGGTTCCTTGCGCGCGGCCTCGGCGCTGAGGACCTCGTGCACGGATTTCTTGCGCCGGCGGGCCTCCTGCTCGTACGCGGCGGGCACGCAGTTGTTCACGAACCAGGCCAGGATGTCGCCCGCGCCGGACTGCCCGGCCTCGAAGCCCCAGTACTTGGGCAGGATCCCGTCCTCCAGCGTGCCGCACATGCCGGGGACCACCTTCTTGTCCCGGCCCATGACCATATGGCAGATCAAGGTGCCCATGATCATGAGCATCTTGCCCGGCGTGGTGATCGTGGCCGCGGGCACGGACACGTGCGCGTCCACGTTGGCCACCGCCACCGCGGTGCCCGGTTCGAGCTTCATCCGCCTGGCCATGTCCGGGGTCAGCTCGCCCGCGCGCTTGCCCAGGGACCAGATGTCCGTGGAGAGCTTCTCGTCCACGAAGCGTTCCATGCGGGGGTCGAGCGTCTTGAAGAACGCGCGCGACGGATACCCCTGCCCCTTCACGTACTGGGCCTTGTACCCGGCCGTGCACGCGTTGCGCGCCTCGACGCCGGTCAGTTGCAGGATCACCCAATCGGCCGCCTCCATGAACCGGTCCGCGGCCTTGTAGACGTCCGGGGCCCCCTCCAGGACCTGGAGGCACTTGGCGAGCATCCACTCGCTGGAGAGCGCCCCGCCGAACTGCGAAAGCCACGGCTCTTTGCGCTTGCGCGCGAGGTCGTTGATCCGGTCGGCCTGCTTCTGCGCCCCGTGGTGCTTCCACAGCTTGACCCAGGCGTGCGGGTTCTTGCGCCACTTGGGCTTCATGCACAGGGGCGTGCCCTCGCGATCCACGGGCAGGCACGTGCACGCGGTGAAGTCGATCCCGATGCCGACCACGTCCTGCTTGCGTACGCGCGCGGCGCGCAGGGCCTTGGGCACGGTCACGCGCAGAACCTCCAGGTAGTCGGCCGGGTTTTGCAGGGCCCAGTCGTGGGGCAGCCGGGTGCGCGTGCCGGGCAGAACCTTGTCGATGACCCCGTCGGGATACTCCAGGATCGCGGTCGCGAGCTCCCGGCCCGTGGCCGTGTCCACGAGCACGGTGCGTCCGGACTCGGTGCCGAAATCGATGCCCAGCACGTACGTCTTCGCCATGGCGCTCTCCTTGCGCTCCAACCGGCGCCCGCGCGTTCCCCGCTCCCGGGCCGCCCTGCGCCCCCGCCTGTCGAGGGGCGGCTCTGCGTGTCGCGGGCCAGTATGGCAAGGGTGCGCCGACCGCGCAAGGGGTTTCTGGGCACGGCCGTCCGCGCCCCGACATACGCGCAGTTCAGGGGCCCGCGTTCGTCAAATGCGGTGTTGACAAGGCTGGCCTGCGGGATATCATAAGGACTGCCGTGCACTTGCGGCGACAATCGGGGCCGTAGCTCAGTTGGGAGAGCGCAGCGTTCGCAATGCTGAGGTCGTGGGTTCGACCCCCATCGGCTCCACCATCTTTCGAGGGGCTCCGTCTGCAGGGACGGGGCCCTGTTTGTTTCCGGGACGCCTTCGGTGGCGATCGTCCATTTCGAGAGGGATCCCCGTGCACGGCGCGCACTGGTATCATGGACGGATCTACCGCCGGTACATCGATCCCCGGCTGGACCGCACGAGACAGCTGATCGCCGAGATGGTGCAGCCCGATAGCTGCGTGCTAGAGGTGGGCTCCGGCACCGGGGCGCTGGCCATGCAACTCGCGTCGCGCTGCCGGAGCGTGGTCGGGCTTGACGCGTCGGCGAAGATGATCCGGGTCGCCGAGCGGGCGCGGCGCGGGCATCCGCACGGCGGGAGAGTGCAGTTTCTCCACGCGGACGCAGCACGGATGGACAGGATGGTGCGCGGGCATTTCGATTTCGCGGTGGCATCGCTCTTCCTTCACACGCTGGACGAGGCGCGCCGGCGCAGCGTCCTTCGCCAGATGCAGAGCCTGGCCGACCGCCTGATCCTTGCCGACGTTGATGCGGCTGCGCAGACCGGGACAGAGCGGCTCGCCCGCGGCGCGGTCGAACTGGCGGCCGGACTGCAACACTTCAGGCACTGGGCGCTGTTCCTGCGCCAGGGAGGGCTGAGGGCGCTCGTGGAGCATGCGCACCTCGACGTGGAACGCACAGAACTGGACGAGCGGTTCGGAACCCTGGTGATGCGCACGCGGCCATCCCGCTCGAAGGAGAAAGGAAGTCCTTCGTAACCAATCGCGCGGGCCGCTTCTGAACATGCATAGCCAACACGCTGCGCGAACGCACGCCGCCGCGCTTGTCCGCGCCGCCGTTTCTGTACATGCATGGCCAACCCTTTTGCCAGGACAAATTGGGCGCGCAAGATGGCCGCTGAGACCGCGCGGAGGCGATCGCGCGACGAGACACCCCGAACCAACGCTTGACGGCCCTGTTGGGCGGGCGTAGTATTCGTGGAGCAAGGGCGCATTTGTGGGAGGCCCAAACTTGCGCAGGATGAAGCCTTGCGCTGCATGCAGAAAGGATAGAGACATGACAGGAAAGAGGATATCCCCGCTTGCCATCGCTGTCTTGACGCTGGCGGGCCAAGCCTTTGGCGCCGACGTTTCTCCATACGAGATACTGGAGGCCGTTGCGGCCAAGTACAAGGAAATGCAAACCTACAAGGCGAACGGAACGATTACTGCCAACATCGACACCCACGGAATGAAGATGGAGACGTCGTTTTCGATCCTCTTGAAGAAGCCGAATCTCTATCTGATTTCCTGGACTCAGGAGAACATGCCGCTCCCGCGCATGGTCCAGTCGGGTGCGGTATGGAGTGATGGCACGCAACCGTATCTCTACATGGGCGTCATGAATGCGTATTTCAAGATGGACAGCGACGAGCTTGCTCTGGGTGGTGCAACAGGGATTTCGCGTGGGTCTGCGTTCACAGTACCGTCGCTGTTCCTGCCCGGATTGAGACATCAAACGGCCTCCTTTCTCCGTCTCAAGAATCCACAAATCGGAAAGAATGAAGAAGTCGGCGAAGAAGACTGTTACGTGATAAGCGGGCCATCCGTGATTTCGAAGAAGGAGACGTTTTGGATCTCGACATCCAGGCATGTGATCA